>Ga0068855_100000013_pt1 | contig 234207 bp, 180 predicted proteins | sample KBSCornC52_FD_66592 | JGI IMG/M metagenome (GOLD analysis project Ga0068855, IMG submission 66592) | Corn rhizosphere microbial communities from Kellogg Biological Station, Michigan, USA - KBS Corn C5-2 | ecosystem: Host-associated > Plants > Roots > Rhizosphere > Soil ...
GTGAGCCGCCGGATCATGTGGACGTATCGGAAAGCCGGACCCCCCGATTTCCCCGACGAATCTTGTGTTTCCTGGTGTCCCGGGACGGAATTGAACCGCCGACACGAGGATTTTCAATCCTCTGCTCTACCGACTGAGCTACCGAGACAGTGGCCTTGGGGCCGTTCCCGGCGGGGGAAACCGTCGGGAGGGCGGGTTCTTAGCGCAGGCGGGGTCGGGGGTGCAATGACGAAACGTCGGGAAAGTGCTGACGGGCAAAGTTGTCCGGTAGGATGGGGTGACGTGGCCAGCCTTTCGCCTTCTAGCCAGCACAATCCGTACGCTTCCGAGGCCTACCTGCACCAATTGCTGCAGAAGGCGAAGGCGGCGGGCGCCCGGGACGTGCACCTCAAGGTGGGCCAGCCGCCGGGGGCACGGGTGCGGGGCTCGCTGGTGTTCTTCCGGGTCGACAAGATCCGGCCCGAGGATACGGAGGCGTTGGCCCGCCACCTGATCCGTGACCCCCAGGTGCTCAGCAACCTGCCGCAGCTGCGCGAGTACGACACCTCCTACGAGGTGTTCGGCATCGGGCGCTTCCGGGTCAACATCTACCGGCAGCGGGCGTCGCTGGCGATCGTGATGCGCATCATCCCGCACGAGGTGCCGAGCCTCGAGAAGCTGGGCGCCCCGGAGGCGTGCCGAGTGCTGGCCGAAAAAGATCGCGGCCTGGTGCTGTGCGTGGGCGCGGCCGGCAACGGCAAGTCGAGCACGCTGGCGGCCATGGTCGACCACATGAACCACACGACGGCGCGCCACATCGTCACCATCGAAGATCCGATCGAGTACATCTACGTCGACGACAAGTGCTCGATCAGCCAGCGCGAGATTGGCTACGACACGGCCAGCTTTGCCAGCGCGCTGCGCGCCGCCTTGCGCCAAGATCCGGACGTCATCCAAGTGGGTGAAATTCGCGACGCCGAGACGATGGCCATCGCGCTGAAAGCCGCAGAAACCGGCCACTTGGTGCTGTCGACGCTGCACACGCCGGACGTGGGCCGCACCATGAACCGCATCATCGCGCTGTCCGAGGGCGGCGATTCGGACGACTTGCGCGATCGCTTGGGCGACTCTCTGCAGGGCATCATTGCCCAACGATTGCTGCCGCGCGCCGACGGGCAGGGCATGGCGCTCGCGGCCGAGGTGCTGATGATGACCGGCTCGGTGCGCGAGACCATCAAGCGTCCGCTAGGTAATCCGCCGCTCAAGGAGCTGATGGAATCGGGCGGTTCGATGTACGGCATGCAAACCTTCGAGATGCACATCAAAGAGCTTATCCGCGCCGGCATCGTCGAGCGTGAGGTCGGTCGCGCCGCGATGGGTTTCTGAGCGGATTTTCCAGGTTGCTGCGCTGCCCATGCAAGCGCGAGCGCTGATGGCCGATTCGGCTCGGATTCGTGAACGTCTTTTCGAGGGGCCGTCACTACTTCTAGCCAGCACCTGGCTCCCTGGAGGCCTCGATGAATCGCCCGCGTCAGCTCGCTCGCTCTCGAAATAGCGCCGCCGCTCTCCTTCTCACCGTCATGGCTGCCGCCTGCAGCAGCACCAGCGGTGACACCGGCGGCACGGGGACCGGCGGGACGACGGGGCAACCTGGCCAAGCCGGCTCCAACAGCACCGGTACGGCCGGGTCGACCTCGGCGGCCGGGACTGCAGCCGTGACGGCCGGCACCACCGGCACCGGTACGGCCGGAGCGACCACCGGCACGGCGGGAACCGGCGTCGTGGGCAGCGCGGGCACGGCCGGCGCAGCCGGCGGCAACACCCAAGCCGGCGGCAACGCGGGTCAGGGTGGCGCCGCTGCAGGCGGAGGCGGAGCTGCGACCGGGGGCACTGCGGGCGCCGGTGGCGGGCTCGTCAGCAGCTGCGTCGGCACGGCGTGGCCCACCGCTGACCCGACCGCGGCGGGACCGTTCGAGGTGATGGCCGACAAGAACGTGGGACCACTGGCGGGCGTGACGCCCGATCCCGTTTACGGGGACAAGCAGCAGAAGTTCAACGTCTATCGACCCAAAGACCTCGCGCAGGGCAACTACTGCCACCCCATTTTGGTGTGGGCCAACGGGCACACCGACAACCCCGAGCCGAACCCGCCGGACTGTGTCAGCTCCAAATATTGCGGCAGCTACCTGATGCTGATGAACCAGCTGGCGTCTCACGGCTTCGTCGTGATCGCTTCGCTCAGCACCATCACCTCGCAGGGCACGCCGCTGCCGACCATCACCGGCTTGGACTGGTTGATCAAACAGGCCGACGACCCCGCGAGCCCGTACTACCACCGGCTGGACACGGCCCACGTTGGCGCGCTCGGTCACTCCGAGGGCGGCTTCTCCACCAGCAAGGCAGCTTCGGACCCGCGGATTGGCGCGAGCGCCACCGTGTCGGGCTCATCGATCAACACCGGCATTCACGGCCCCTCGCTTTGGTTCTGCGGTGGCAAGGACACCGTCGTTCCTTGTGATGGCGTCGAAAAGACCTACGCCGCCATCACCACGCTGCCGTCCATCTTCATCGACAACCTGCAGGCGGATCACGGCGGCTGGCTCTACCAAAACGGCATCAAGGGCCCGACCATCATCGGGTTTACGGCTTGGTTCCGCGTGCACCTGATGGGCGACACCGCCAATCGCAAGTACTTCTACGGGCCGAGCTGCACGTTCTGCACGGACAATCGCGTGCAAGTGAAACAGAACGCCCTCATGGCTCAGTAAAGCGTCGTCGCTCACGCGCGCCTCCAGGTCGAGCCGTTCGGCGAATCTTCGAGCACCACGCCTTTGGCGAACAGCTCGGCGCGCAGGGCGTCGGACAGAGCGAAGTCTCGTGCCTCTCGGGCGGCGTTGCGGCGGGCGACCAAGCTTTCGACCAGCGCGTCGTCTTCCAGCGCCGGCACCGGGCCGGCAAAGCTGAGCCCGATCGCGTCTCCCAGCTCGCGGATCAGCCGCGCGCGAGCGGGCAGCGGCTCCGGTTGGTCGACGATTTCCCAAAGCACGGCCAAGGCCCGGGGCGCGTCCAAGTCGTCGCGCAGTGCATCTCGGAACTTCTCGCGCAAGGCTTCGAGCCGTTTACGCTTGGGTTGCGGCGCGTCACTCTCGGCGTCGCCTTCTGCGCGCCCGGCGCGCACCAGCGCCCGCAGGCGACGCCGCGCCGCTTCGGCGCCGCGCAGGGCCTCGCCCGACAAGCTGAGTGGGCTGCGGTAGTGGGCGGTATACAGGTAGTAGCGGAAGCCGCCTGGTGTCACTCCCAGGGGTGATAGGTCGTCCAGGTTCGGCGGGTGCAGCTCGTGGGCGCGCGATTTCGAGATCTTTTCGCCGTCGAACAGCAGCCAGGCGCCGTGCATCCAAAATTGCACCCAGGGCCGGCTGCCCAGCGCGTTTTCGGCCTGAGCGATCTCGTTGGTGTGATGAACGGCGACGTGGTCGACCCCGCCGGTGTGGATGTCGATCTGCGGGCCCAGGTGCTTCGTGGCCATCGCGCTGCACTCGATGTGCCAGCCCGGGAAACCAACGCCCCACGGGCTCTGCCACTCCAGCTGTCGCCGCGGCCCGCGCTCGGGAGACCGCTTCCAGAGCGCGAAATCGGCGGGGTTCTTCTTGCCCGTGTCGTTGGCGATGCGGGCGTGGGCGGCGCTGGCGCGCAAGCGCGACAAAGCGCCGTAGCCGGGGTCGCGCGAAGTGTCGAAGTACACGCCGTCGCCGGTGAGGTAAGTGAAGCCTTTCTGCTCCAGCGTCTGAATCATCGCGATCTGCTCGGGAATGTGCTCGGTGGCGCGCGCCCACACGTCCGGCTCACGCACGTTCAACAGCGAAAGGTCGTGCTTGAACAGCTCGGTCCAAACCCGCGCCACCTCCAGGGCCGAGGTGCCGCTGGCGGCAGCCGCCAGCTCCAGCTTGTCCTCGCCGCGGTCCGCGTCGTCGGTCAGGTGCCCGACGTCCGTGATGTTGATGACGTGCCGGACGTCCAAGCCCTCCAAGCGCAGGACCCGCGTCAGGAGGTCGGCCAGCACGTACGGGCGCATGTTGCCCAGGTGTTGGCGGCTGTAGACGGTGGGGCCGCAGCTGTAGACGCGCGCCAAGCCGGGCGTGCGCGGCGCGAAGGGTTCGATGCGGCGGGTGAGGGTGTTGTAGAGCTTCAGCTCGGTCACGGTGGTCTCCTGGCGCTAGAAACGAGCGGCAGAAAATGCATGACCGGCCGCCCACGGTGCTGGACGGCAGTTCGAAGCAGGCTCGCGTCGAGTCAGACCGTCCGGGGACGGCAACAACACGTGACGCGGAGCGTGATCGCGAACATCGGCCGGTAGCCTAGCCCAAGCTGGACTTGAGGGCGAGGTGACGCTACACACGTCCGGCTTCGGCCCGGCGTTTTATCGTGGCCGAAAGCCCCCCACGCCCGATGTCAGCCAACGTCCAAACCGCCGCTCCGCACGCCATCCGCCATGACTGGACCCTCGCCGAAGTGCGGGCCCTGCATGACCTGCCGCTGTTCCAGCTGATCGACCGCGCCCGGGCGGTCCACCTGGCCCACCACTCGGAAGACACGGTCCAGCTCTGCACCCTGCTCAGCGTCAAGACCGGCGGCTGTCCCGAAGACTGCGCCTACTGCCCGCAGTCGTCGCACCACCAAGCCGTCAAGGGCGAGGCGATGCTCAAGGTCGAGGACGTGATTGCCAGCGCCCGCCGCGCCAAGGAAGCGGGCTCGACGCGCTTCTGCATGGGCGCCGCCTGGCGCGAGGTCAAGGACGGCCCCGCGTTCGATCGCGTGCTCGACATGATCAAGGGCGTGAAGGCCGAAGGCCTCGAAGCGTGCGTGACGCTCGGGATGCTGAGCAGCGAGCAAGCGGCCAAGCTGAAAGAGGCGGGGCTGGACGCGTACAACCACAACTTGGATACGTCGCCCGGCTTCTACAAGTCGATCATCTCCACCCGCACCTACAAAGATCGCCTGAGCACTCTGTCGAACGTGCGCAACGCCGGCATTACCGTGTGCACCGGCGGCATCATCGGCATGGGCGAGGGCATCGACGACCGTTGCGCCATGTTGCTCGAGATCGCCAAGCTGGAGCCGCAGCCGGAGAGCGTGCCCGTGAACGCGCTGGTGCGCGTCGAAGGCACGCCGCTCGAAGCCTTGCCGCCGATCGATCCGCTGGAGCTGGTGCGCATGATCGCGGTCGCGCGCATCTTGCTGCCGCGGTCCAAGGTTCGGCTCAGCGCCGGCCGTAGCGAGCTCCCGCGCGAGGCCCAGCTGATGTGCCTGTACGCGGGCGCCAACAGCATTTTCTACGGGGACAAGCTGCTGACCACGCCCAATCCCGGCCCCAACGAGGACCTGGATTTGCTCAAGGTCGCCGGTTTGAAGGGCGAGATCTCCTCCGCAGCAGCGTCGAGCTGAGGCCGAGCAGGCCGAACAGCGCGCTCACCAACGCGCCGGGCGCGCCCGGCGCAAGCGCGCAGCCATTTTCAGGCACGGCGCACTCGCCCGAGAAACCGTGGCGCGGGTCACAGCTGCTGCTGCTGGTCTCGCGCCCGGGGGGCAGCGCCGCACAGATGCCGTCGACGTCGTCCTGCTCGATGCTGGACATGTCCGTTTGCCCCGGCCGATAGCTGGCCCCCATGGTGGAGCCTTGCGCGTCGGAGTGCGATAGGCCCAAGAAGTGCCCAATTTCGTGGGTGATGACCGACGCAAAATCGATGTCGGTCTCGCCGATGTTGCCGATGGACATCGGTGACTGGTGGGTGTTGACCTCGACGTCGGCGTCGTAGATTTCCCCGTTGTCGGCGTTGAAGATGAGCGTGGTCAGCGCCAAGGTGTCGATGGCGTTGGCGTACGGCCAGTCCTCGTCGCGGAACATGACGATGTTCGCGTTGGGGGCGTCTTGGTTGTATTCGGCCTTGCGGCACTCGACCGGACCGTAGTCGCTGATGGTGATGGCAGGGCCGTTTCCGTCACCGCAGTCGGCGTTCAGCCACTGCCGGAACCCGTCGACGATGACGTCGTGGGCCTCGTCGTAGGTGACGCCGCGCAGCGGCGACCCCGAGCGCTGCAAGTCGAACGACACGCAGCTGGAGGCCCAATGCAACAAAGGCCCCGTCTGAAGGCAGCCGTTCTGGTCGTACTCGCAATTTTGCTTCGCGTCGCTGCAGCCATGGGTCAGGCAAAAGGCGGCGGCCGGTGCGCTGTACAGCAGCCCCAGACCCAAGACGAGAGCGCCCGCGAGGCCGGTTGCGCGCTTCACTTGCGCACCGACTGGCGCACGAGCGCGCGGGCTTCCGAAACTTGCAGACCCGTGAGGCGTTTGACCGCCGAGCCGTCTTCTTGGAGAAGCTCCTGGGCTGCGGGGCTCCGGCGGAGCCGTTCGGTGCCGGCGGTGTCGCGCAACAGCGGGTAGTGGCCCTGGGCCATGGCGGTGACGCCGAGCGCGCCACGCGCGGGCATCACGAACAACACGCCGCGAGCGCCGAGTGTCAGCATGGCCTCGCCGTGCACCAGCTCGCCCAAGTCACCGACGCGTCCACCCAGCGTGCGCACCATGACTTCGTCCGTCTTGGGATCCGCGCCGGCGAGCAGCTCGAGCGCGCGCACGCGCGTGTACGTGACGATGTGCTTGCGCCCGCCCAGCTCTTCCCAGGCGGACTCGGCGTCGAGCGGCTCGCCCACCACCACGTGCTGGCTGCGTCCGACCAGCTCCTCTATCGGCACCGCGCGGGCGAGCGACGCCCATGCCGGCCGAGCCGTGACCATGCCCAGCGCCCCGACTGCCGCAACCCTCACGAACCCTCGTCGATCCATTGCCGGAACAGCCTAGCATTTGGGCGCGTACGCGCTTTTCGACCCCAGATTTGCGACCCTGCCACGTAGAGCGCTATAACTTCGGGCGGTTCGGCTCGCCGTTCGGCTGCTGAGACCGCCCAGCCTCAGCATGAGCTCAACCGTTTCCGCCTCTGTTTCGGGGCCTACCCTCGAGCGCGCTTCCCCCGGCTTGCTCGATGAGATCAAAGTCTACATCCACCGGCACCGTGGTGCCGTGGAGGAGATGGTGCGTGGCGGCAAAGTCGAATCCGGCTTGCCCGCTTCCGAACGCTACAGCCGAGCCGTCGACGGCCTGCTGTGCTCGCTGTTCAAGGCACTAGAAGGAAAGCTGCACAAGGACGTCAGCTTTGCCCAGCTGGGGCTGGCCGCCGTCGGCAGCTACGGGCGTGGTGCACTTTCTTTGCATAGTGATCTGGACGTGCGGCTGCTGACGCCCGCCCGCCCGGACAAGGTGCGCAACGTGGCCGAGGCGCTGCTGTACCCGCTGTGGGACGCCGGCCTGATGATCGGGCACCAAGTGGTGGGGGCGCCGGAGCTGATCGAGCTCGCCCGCACTGATTTGCCCACCGCGACCACCTTGCTCGATTGGCGCGTGGTCGCGGGCGACAAGACCGGCACCGAAAAGCTGCTGAATCGCGCGTTCGAAGGCCTGTTCGGCGCCAGCAACATCCAGCGCTTCCTCGACCGGATGGAGCAGCGCGCAGCCGAACGCTCCGAACGCTTCGGCGGCTCCGTCTACCTGCTGGAGCCGGACGTGAAGAACGGCATCGGCGGCCTGCGCGATCTGGACATCGCGCATTGGGCGGCCCGCGCCCGCTGGCGCGTCAATCATCTATCGGAGCTGGTGCGGCTGGGCGTGCTGTTGCCGCGAGAGTGGCAGCAGATCGAGAACGCGGCGGCCTTGGCTTGGCGCGTGCGGAACCTGCTGCACTTGTACGCGGGTCGTCGCTCCGATCGCTTGAGCTTCGATCGACAAGAAGCGGTGGCGGAATTGCTCGGCTACGGCAGCGGCGGCCCCGGCGTCGAAGCCTTCATGAGCGAGTACTACCGCAACGCGCGCAACATGGTGCAGGCGCGCGAGATGCTGCTGTCGCGCGCGGCGCCGCCACCCAAGCGTCGGCCGCGCGAAGAGTCGTTGGGGCGCGGCCTGAAGCTGACCAATCGCCAGGTTTCGCTCGAAGATCCGGCCCAGCTGGAGACCGAGCCGGTGCTGGCGCTGCGCATCTACGACGAGGCCGTGAAGCGCGACTTGCCGGTGTACGGCTTTGCCCGGGACGCCATCGCGCGCGTCGCCGGCTCGCCCACCTTCTGCGAAGAGCTGCGCAAGAGCGAAGAGGCGGCGCGGCTGTTCGTGCGGCTCGTCACCACCGCGCAGCGTACCCAGCTGCGCGACGGCTCCGTGCTCAAAGAGCTGCACGATGTCGGCCTGCTCTTGGCCATGATTCCGGAGTTTGCTCCGGTCGTTGGGCGCGTGCACCACGACGTGTATCACGTGTACACCGTCGACGTGCACTCGGTGGCGGCGGTCGACCGGCTCCGGGCGTTGGTGCGCGGTGAGCTGGCGGCGGAGCATCCTTTGGCGTCGCGTTTGGCGGCCGAGCTCACGCGGCCGGTGGTGCTGTTCTTCGCCGCGCTCTTGCACGACATCGGCAAAGACATCGGCGGCAAGAACCACGACCAGCGCGGGCAAGACCTGTCGAAGCCCATCCTGGAGCGGCTCGGTGTCTCGGAGTCCGACGCGCGCGAGGTGGGCCAGCTGATCTTGACCCACTTGAAGATGTATCACGTGGCCACCCGCCGCGACATCGACGACCCCAAGACCATCGAGCTGTTCGCCCAGGATTTGCACGGTCCCGAAGGGCTGCGTGAGCTGTACTTGCTCACCATCTGCGACGTCTCGACCACCAGCCCCACCGCGCTGACCAGCTGGAAAGCGCGCGTGCTCGAGGAGCTGTACGTGCACTCGTTCCGCTTCTTCAGCGCCGGAACGGTGCAGCGCGGCACCGAGCGCCTGGAACAAATCCGGAACGAAGTGCGCGCGCTGTGCCCGGAGCGCGGTGAGCGTGAGTTCTTGGATCACTTCCTGGCCGCGATGCCGGAGCGCTACATTTACTCGAACGATCCGCCGGACATCGTGCGCCACTCGCGCTTCGCCCGCCAAGCGCAGATGAAGCAGGTCAACGTCACGGTCATGACGACCAACGACCCGTACGTCGAAATCGGCTTCGTCGCCGACGACCGCCCGGGTCTGCTGGCCATGATCACGGCGACGCTGACGGCGGCGCGCTGCAAGGTGATCAGCGCGCAGGTGTATTCGTGGACGGATCAGTTCGGGCGCATGCGCGCGCTCGACTTGTTTTGGGTCCGCTCGGGCGAGAGCGCCGAGGGCGTGACGTCCGCGTTGCCCAAGCTCGACCGCGACTTTTCACGCTTGCTGGGCATGGAGCTTTCCCCCGGGGAGCTGGTGACGGGCGGCGCTTCGCGCTCGCGCTGGTCGGATCGCCCAACGCCGAAGGTGCCGACCGAGGTCAACATCGACAACCGCTGCGCCACCGGTCACTCGGTGATCGAAGTCACGACCAAGGACCAGCTCGGTCTATTGTTTTGGCTGGCCAACACGCTCGTCCACCTCGATCTGCAGATCTCGCTCGCCAAGATCAACACCGAGGGCACGCAGGTGGCTGACGTTTTTTACGTCACCGACACGTCGGGAGCCAAGATCAGCCAGCCCGAGCGCATCGAAGAGGTGAAGAACCGCATCCTCTCGACCATCGCTCACCTGGAAAAGGGTCCCTGAAACCGCGGGGTTTCGGCCCCTAAAATCCGATTCCTGCCGCTCGAAGCTCCGTGCTTTGATAGGACGCCTATGAACATGGCTCGCAACATGCCTCGCGTTGGCCTCGTGGCTTCGTCTCTGGTTTGCCTCGTGCTCGCTGCGTGCGGGGGGCCGCCCGCGAGCGCGACGCCGGACAATCCGCCCCCGCTGGACGACACGCCCGCCGCATCCAAGCCGAAGCAAGACGCCGTCGTTGCCCCCTCGAGCGAGCTGGTCAAGCAGGGCATGGACGCGATTCAGAAGCAGGACTTTGCCGGGGCTAAGAAGGTGCTGGCCGACGCCGTCGCCAAAGATCCGAAGGACCCGCAAGCCGCCTTTTACTACGGCGTCGCCATGGACGGCCTTGGCGACACGCCCGGCGCCGTGGCTCAGTACAAGAAAGCGCTCGAGCTCGATCCGAAGCTGGTCGAAGCCGCCGTCAATCTGTCGGGCGCGCAGTACGAGCAGAAGGACGCGGCCGGAGCCCTGGCCACGGCCGAGCAAGGCTTGAAGACCAACCCCAAGTCTCCCGAGCTGCTCGTCAATCGCGCGCTCGCGCTGGAAGCGCTGGGCAAGAAGGACGAAGCCATGGCCGCCTACGGCGCCGCCACCAAAGCCAAGCCCGACGACGCTCAGCTGCGCATCACTTACGCCGAGTATTTGGCGGCTGCCGGCAAGCGCGACGAAGCGTTGACGGAGCTGCGCGCCGTGCAAAACGTCGAAGACCCGACGCTGTTGGCGGCGCTGGGCGTGCGCTTCGGCAGGCTCAAGGCCTTTCCGGACTGCGTGGCGGCGCTCGACCGAGCCATCAAGCTGAAGGACAGCGCGGATCTGCACACGCGCCGCGGGGTGTGCCGGCACGACTTCGGTGACGACGCCGGTGCCCAAGCCGACTACGACGCCGCGCTCAAGCTCGACGCCAATTTCGCGCCCGCCTACTACTACCTGGGCCGGCACCTCGAGAAGAAGGACAAGAAGAAGGCGCTCGAGGCGCTCGACAAGGCGCAGAAGCTCGACCCAACGGGGCCAATTGGTAAACAAGCCAAAGAGGCCGCCGAGGATTTGAAGAAGAAGAAGTGAGCGCGAAGCGGGGGGTACCGGGGTGGGTGTGGCTACTGGCGGCGGCGCCAGTCGCTTTCATCGGCCTGGGCATGGTGGTGTCTTTGGTCAGCTACGGCGTGCGCAAGTACATCGCCGATGCCAAACAGGCCGAGGCCTTGGCGGCGGTTTCGGCCGCGCCTCGCTCGGGCGGCCCGGGCTCGCACCCCGATTTGACCGGCGAAGTCGCGGATTTGAGCAGCGTGATGGGGCGCGCCCGCAGGCTGGCCAACGCCTGGCAGCCCGAAGCGTCTCTGCTCGGCATCGAAGCCACCCTGCGCGACGGCAAGCTTCGAACGTCCGAAGGCGCCGGAGCCAAGCTCACGTTCGGGCCGTCGCCGTTCGCGGCCGCGCCTACCACGGGCGGCCTGTTCGTGGTCGTCTACGACCAGGGCGGCTTACGTGGCGCTCCCGCTACCGGTTCACCCAGCAAGGCCTTGCCCGAACCGATGTGCGCCCCCGAACGGGTGCTATCGCGCATCACGGACCTGGGCGACGGCCCGCTCTTGCTGCGCTACGCGCTGGACGCGAGCCAGCGCCCGATGTGGCTGGTGAGCCCGACCGGGGCACCCGAGCGCCAACGCCTGTTCGATCCGCAAGACTGCCAGCTGCATGGAATTGTCGCGGGGCGGAACCAGCACTAGAAACGAGCCCATGGCTGCGCGACCGAGACCGAAACGCAGCGCCGGCATTCTGGTGTATCGGCTGACTGCCGGCGGCTTGGACGTCTTGCTCGTTCACCCCGGCGGCCCGTTTTGGGCAAAAAAGGACGACGGCGCCTGGTTCATCCCCAAGGGTGAAATCAACCCGGAAGAAGCACCGCGGGCCGCCGCCTATCGTGAGTTCGCGGAAGAGCTGGGCTTTGCTGCGCCCGACGGCGAGCCGCTCGAGCTTGGCACCGTGAAGAACAAGGGCGGCAAGACCATTCACGCGTGGGCGCTGGCGGGTGACCTGGATCTTTCGGGGTTTCGCAGCAACACCTTCCGGTTGGAGTGGCCGCCCCGCTCGGGTCAGGAACGCGAATACCCGGAGGTCGATCGCGCCCGTTACTTCACCGTCGACGAAGCGCTGGTGAAGATGCACCCCGCGGAGTTGCCGTTGGTGCAGCGTCTGCTCGAGCTACTCGGCGAGCGCGTGGCTACTTCGCCTTGACGTCGAGGCGGTCGACGTTCAGCGCAGCGGCGCTCCCGGCCGCCTAGGGTCGTCAGTCAGGTGCGCGCTTCGAGCCCATGGCTTCTTGCGCGAGCTCGGCAATCGCCAGCGCTGCCGTCAGCCCAGGTGACTCGATGCCGTAGAGGTTGAGCAACCCGGGCACGCCGTGCTGCGCCGGCCCTTGGATGACGAAATCGCTGGCCGGCGCTCCCGCTGGCGCGAGCTTGGGGCGAATTCCGGTGTGGCCGGGTACCAGCGCCCCGTCGGCCAAGCCCGGAAAGTAGCCGCGAATGGCCGCATAAAAGCGGTGATCCCGCCCTTCTTCGAAGCTGTAATCCACGCCCGCTTGCCACGATACGTCGGGGCCGAAGCGCGCTTGCCCTGCCAAGTCGAGCGTGACGTGAACGCCCAAGCCACCCGGCTCCGGTACCGGATACACCAAGCGCGAAAATGGCGAACGCCCCGCGAGCGTGAAGTAGTGCCCCTTCGCAAAGTATTGGCCAGGAATGCTGTCCGGCGGAACCCCGTGTACCGAGCGCGCCACGTCTTGCGCCCAGAGCCCGGCCGCGTTGACGAGCGTCCGGCAGCGGAAGCTGCTGGGCTCGGCGCCGCCGATGCGGAGCTCGAAACCGCCTTCGTCCAGCACGCGGCCGTCCAGCAGCGGGCTGTTGATGACGATCTCGGCCCCCGCCGCCACCGCGTCTCGACGCAAGGCGGTCATGAACGAGTGACTGTCGATGATACCGGTCGAAGGGGAGAGCAAGCCGCGCACGGCCTTCACCGCCGGCTCTAGCGCCGCCACGTCTTTGGCCTCGAGCCATTCGAGATCGAGAACGCCGTTCTGCTCCGCGTTTTTGCGGATGCCCTCCAGCGCGGTGACCTCTTCCTCGCGCGAGGCGACGATGATTTTGCCCAGGCGCCGGTGCTCCACGTCGTTTTCGGCCGCGTAGGCGTAGAGCAAGCCCTTACCGGCGACACACAAGCGCGCCTTGAGCGACCCGGGCGGGTAGTAGATGCCGGCGTGGATGACCTCGGAGTTGCGCGAGCTGGTGTGTTGGCCCAGGCGCGGCTCGCTCTCCAGCAACGTGACTTGTCGGCCCGCGAGCGCCAAGCGGCGCGCCAGCGCGAGCCCGATCACACCACCTCCCACGACCACTGCGTCTAGATCGAAGTCCACGTGCATGTGCCCCCGATCTAGCCGCAGCGCCGGCCGAGCGCTAGACGCTCAGGGGGTCGTGGTGAGCTTCATCTGATACAGGTAGCCGGAGTCGAGGTAGGCGTTCATCGTCGACGAGTAGGGGTTCTCGACGCGGCCGAGCACGGTGCCAAAGCTCGCGTTCAGGGCGAACGGGCCCGTGTCCAGGTAGGAGGTGAACGTATTGCCACCCGTGATGACAGCCCCGAACAGGTAGATCTTGCCGGCCTTGAGCGCAAAGCTGATGGGGCCGGAGCTGAAGTAGCCGCTTCCGGATTGGCTGGCGATGACCCAGTCTTTCTTGGCCGTGAAGTTGCTGTCGCTCGTTTCCTGGAACACGACCCAGCGCAGCGAACGCGTCGGCGGAAGCGACAAATTGAGCTGCATCTCGGTCAGCGTGCGATCCGAGCTCACCTGAACTACGTCGCCCACGAAGTAACCCGCAGACTCGCTGATGTCGCTTTGGCCCTCGTCGATGCCGAGGATATCGACCACGCTCTTCGCGCATTTGTTGTCGGTGCCGCAGATGCTGGCGGAGGTCGTGCAATCTTCCGTCACTTTGGAGAGACTCTGACCATCGGCGGCGCAAGTGCCGACCTTGTTGCCCAAACACACGGTGTCGCCCGGCGAGCACGGTAGCGGGATGCACGTGTAGTTGCCGTTCGTCACGTTGCACGTCGTGTCGGTGGGGCACTGTTGGTAGAGATCGGCGCGGGAGCCCATCCAGTCGCAGCCGTAAACGTCCCCGTCTTTGCAGAAGATGGTGCCGGCTTCACAGACGACCGGTTTGCAGGTGCCGGCATCGCAGTACTTGTCGCTGCCGCAATCGGTGCCGGTTTGCGGCCACGAGCCGTCGGCGGTGCAGACGCGGGCGGTGTTGCCGTCGCACACCGGCTGGTTGGGCTGGCACTGGTTGTAGTCGCAGTAGGCGTAGCTGCTGCCGGAGGGCGAACAGTGTTGATAGTTCGGGTAGCAGGTTTGCCAGAGCGTGCTGGTCACGCCGAACGCGTCGCACTGAAAGACGTTGCCGTCCTGGCAAAAGTTGCTGTTTGGCGTGCAGGTCTTCTTCTTACACGCGCCGTCCACGCACGCTTGGTTGCTCGAGGCGCAGTCGGTGCCCATCGCGTCCCAATCGCTGCCGTAGGCGTTGCAGGTGACGGCGCGAGTGCCGTCGCAGCCTTTCTCGCCGGCGTCGCAGACCTTGGCCACGCACGCCAGCTTGTCGCCGTCGCATACAGTGCCGGCCTGGCAGTCCGCCAGCAGCGACAGATCCTTGCCGTTCTGGCCGCACAGGTACACGTCCTCGTTCATGCACAGCTTGCTGCCGGCGACACAGGCGGTGTCCTTGCAGGCGCCGTCGATGCACGCCTGCTTGGTCTCGGTGCAGTCCGTGCCGCCCATGGCCGGGCCGGAGCCATCGTCCAGGCAAGTCGTGGCCACGGTGCCGTCGCACATTGCCGCGCCCGGGGTGCAGGCCTCATCGCTGCACTTTGCCGAATCGTCTGCCTCCCGGCAGAACTGATCTTTGCCGCAGGCTTGTGACAGCAAGCTGCCGCTGCCGGTGCTGTCGCACTTCCAGACGTCGCCACCCTGGCAGAACTTGGTATTGGGCACGCATGCGGTTTCGGCGCACGCGCCGTCGGCGCAGGTCTGGGACGGCGAGCAGGTTTGCTCGATGGTGCGCTCCGTCCCGTCGTCGCTGCACACCTTCACGTTCTGGCCGTCGCAGGACTTGGTCCCCGGCTCGCAAACTCGGTCGGGCGTGACTTTGTCGCCGCTCTTCGAGCTGCCGCTGCACGCCGCGACCCAAAACCCCAGCGCGACGACCGCGCCAAAACGCCCAATGCTTGAACCCATCGCCATTACTCCCGTTCCGAAGACACCACTAGCTTAGTGGCCCCAGGGGCGAGCAGTCGTCTCAAAAAACAGCCGGCGGGGGGTGTAGATTCTCTCGTCCGGATTTACAACAGCACGTCGAGCAAGCGGTCCAGCTCGTCCCAGCTGGCGTATTTGATGAGAATCTCGCCCTTGCCGTCTTTCTCGCGCACTTCCACCTTCGTGCCCAGGCGCTTGGTCAAGCGCGCTTCTAGGTCGCGCACGTTGGCGGGCTTGTCCTTGCCGGCTGCCGCACCGCGACCACCAACGGTCGTTTTGCCGTCTTTGACAGTGCGCACGAGCGCCTCCGTCTGACGCACGGAAAGCCGTCCACGCACGACTTTTTCGGCCAGATCGGAGAGCTGCTTGTCGTCGGGGGCGCCGAGCAAAGCGCGCGCGTGGCCCTCGCTGAGCTCGCCCATGACCACTTTCTCGCGCACGTTGGCCGGCAACCGCAACAGGCGGAGCGCGTTGGCGATGGTCGAGCGGTCCTTGCCGACGCGCTGAGCCAACGTGTCCTGGGTGTAGCCGTGCTCCTTGACCAGGCGGTCCATCGCCTCGGCAAACTCGATGGGATCGAGATCCTCGCGTTGGATGTTCTCGATCAGCGCCAGCTCGAAGGCGTCCTTGGCCGAGACGTCGCGGACGACGACCAGCACTTGCTTCATGTCGGCGCGCTGCGCGGCGCGCCAGCGACGCTCACCGGCGATGAGCTCGAAGTCGTCTTGCCCCGGGCGCCGGCGCACCACCAGCGGCTCGAGCAAGCCGTGCTCGCGCAGCGACGACGCCAGCTCGTCCAGCTTCTCGGAGTCGAAATGCTGCCGCGGTTGCCCGCGCTGGGGCACGATTTTGTCGATGGGGCAGGAGAAAACGTTGCCTTCGCCGTAACCCGAGGAAGGACCGGGCGGGGCGCCCGCGGCGCGCTCGGGCGGGGTTGGGGCGCGCGCTGGCATCAACGCATCGAGGCCGCGGCCCAAGCCGCGCGGGGGAGGCTTGCGCGGTTCGTTCAAGCGGGCGCTCCGAGCAGCTCGTGCGCCAAGCTGAGGTAGCCCTGCGCGCCTTTGCTGCCCACGTCGTACAGCAGCGCCGGCAAGCCGTGCGACGGCGCTTCGCTCAAGCGCACGTTGCGAGGAATGATCGAGTCGAACACGCGGAAGTGCTTGCGCACCTCGTCCGCCACTTGGTGAGCCAGGCGATTGCGCGGATCCCACATCGTGAGCACGATGCCTTCCACCGTTAGCTCCGGGTTGAGCGAGTTCTTGATGCGATCGATCGTGGCCATCAAATACGTGATGCCCTCGAGCGCATAATACTCCGGTTGCAGTGGGACGATCACGCGCTCCGCCGCGACCAAAACATTCAGCGTGAGCACACCCAGCGAGGGAGGGGAGTCGATGATGACGAACTCGTAGTCTCCCGCCACCTGCTGAAGGATCGAACGCAGGTGGGTGCCGCGGTCGTCGTCGAACAGCTCGTACTCGACGGCGGTCAGGTCCTGCGTTGCCGGTGCGAGGAACAGCGTCTCTTGCGGCGTCTTTTGCAGGACGTCGCGCAGCTTGGCGTTGCCGATCAGCGCGTCGTAGATGGTGAGCGGAGTCGTGCCGGGGCGCACCCCGACGCCGCTGGACGCGTTGCCCTGCGGATCCATGTCGATCAACAGCACGCGGCGCTCGGCGGCGGCGAGGCTCGACGCGAGGTTCACCGCCGTCGTCGTCTTGCCGACGCCGCCCTTCTGGTTGGCGATGGCGATGGTCAAAGGCCTGCTCATGCGTTGCGGCGGACCGTACCAGAGGATCGAGGGGCGGGGATTGGGGGGGTGAGGGGGGCAACACCTTCCGACGCGCGCCCGTCGCCCTCTCGCGCTCGCCTAGCCCCTAACCCCTCACTCCTCACCCCTCTCTTATCGAACTGCACGCACCCCCAGCGGAAATCTTGGAGGACGTAGGGTACTGTCATACTCTGTGAGTAGATGTAGGTGTAAGTAGGTTTTCTTGGAACGACAGACCTCTCCTCAGCTTTTGAATCTCCGCAGCCGGCTGACCCGGGCGCTCCTCGTCGAGCCGCCCGACACCGTCAGCCGCGCCCAGGAGCGAATTCTCGAGCAGCGGTTCTTCGAGTCTCCCAGAACGCCCGCCCCCGCCGACGTCATCGAGCTTTCGGCCTCCCGCCTCCGACCCCGCTTCTGAGCCCCCCGACCCAAGGAGACTCTGCACCACCATGGCTTCGCCCAAGAATTACTCAACTTTCGCTGATTTCGAGCGCGATACCCTGCGTCCTGACATGCGCATCGGCTGGTCCTCGTCCGACGAGATCGAGTCCAGCGGCGCACAAGAGCTCGACTTCGACCTCGACCCGTTCGAGGCGAAGCTCTGGGCCGCAGAACAAGACGAGTAATCGTCCCCCGACTTAGCGTCCCTCTCCCGGGACTCTTGGACCCCAAACGGCTGCCTCCGTTTGGGGTCCGAACTTTTTGTGCATGCTCTGCCCGGAAAACGTGCCCGTAAACGTGCCCGTGCCCGTGCCCGACGGTTCTCGTGTCTCCGGGCGGATCCGTTTTCTTGGAGGCCCGGGTTCCTGGCGCGGCCTTCGGCCGCGCGCGCCGCGCCCAGCTGGGCGCGCAGGCAAGGCCTCCCCAAACGGGAACGATCCTCTACGTCGCACTTCGGACCGTCGGGCACGGCAAGGTGGGGCGGGGGCCCCACCGACACACGAGACAGCGCACGGGCACGTTCACGGGGGAATTTCCGTTGAGGAACGTTGACGTTACCGGCGCGGCATGTAAGGTCTGCCGCCGCTGTCATGGTCGAGATGCAAGTCAACGTTCAGAGGCTGAGCCCGGTTTTGGTGGAGTTCGACGTCGAGGTGGGCGTCGGTCGAGTCACGACGGAGCTCGAGAAGGCGTACAGCCAGGTTGCCCGCACCGCGAAGGTGCGCGGCTTTCGTCCCGGCAAGGCGCCGCGCAAGGTGCTGACGCATCTTTACGGCGCGCGCATCGCCGCCGACGTCGCGCAGAAGCTCGTCGACGAGACGTTCCCGCAGGCCGTCACCGACCAGAAGCTGCAGCCGGTAACGTCGCCCGCCGTCGAAGCGCAGGGCGTCGAAGAGAACAAGCCGTTCTCGTACAAGGCTCGCGTCGAGGTGCTGCCCGAGATCACGGGCGTGAACTACGAAGGCCTCGGGGCCAAGCGCGCCAAGGTCGAGATCTCGGACGAGTCGATCGACAAGGAGCTCGACGTCGTGCGCAAGGCGCACTCCACGCTCGAGCCGCCCAAGAGCGCGCGTCCCAGCGCCAACGGTGACACCGTCACCATCGACTTCGTGGTGTCGGTCGACGGCGAGACCGTCGAAGACGCCGGCGCCAACGACTTCCAGGTCGAGCTCGGCGCGGGCACCTTGCTCTCGCAGATCGAAGAAGCGGTGCTCGGCAAGAGCGTGGGCGACACCGCCACCGCCGAGGTGCCGATGCCGGCGGGCCACCCGCACCCCAAGCTCAAAGGCAAGACCGCCAAGTTTGCCATCACCGTCAAGGACATCAAAGAGCGGGTGCTGCCCACCGCCGACGACGAGTTCGCCAAAGACGTGGGCGAGTTCGAGACGCTGGCCGCCTTGAAGGAAGACATCAAGAAGAAGCTCGAAGGCCAGGCCAAAGAGCAGAGCGACAACCAGCTGGCCGAAGCGCTGGTTTTGGAGCTGGTCAAGGCCAACCCGGTGCCGGTGCCGCCGTCGCTGGTGGAGCGCCAAATGCGCCTCACCGAGCAGGAAATCCTGAATCGGGCGCGCAGCCAGGGGCAGCGGGTCACCGGCCTCGGTGAAGAGCTGCGCGGCAAGCTGGTCGAAGACAGCGAAATCAAAGTGCGCGCCGGCTTGTTGATGGCCGAAATTGCCAAAAAAGAGGGCATCCAAATCGGCAACGAAGAGATCGAAAACGGTCTCAAAGAGCTGGCCGAGCAGACGGGCCAGAACCTTGCCAAGCTTCGCGTCCAGTACAAGGATCAGCAAAAGCGCGAGATGCTGATCGGCATGATCCTCGAGAACAAGGTGCTGGACATCATCGAGGCCAAAGCCAAAATCGAGGAAGGTTAACGCCTACCCGATCGGACGGCTGGCTTTCCGCGGCGCCGATCTCTAAGCTTGAACGAGGAGGATGACTGAAATGAAGCGACCGGAGACGCGTGCTCAGGCGATGGATGTGTTGGAGCGGTTGTCGGATCGCCCCCAAGCCAACATCATCTACCCGCACGTGGTGGAAACCACGCACCGCGGCGAGCGCACCTGGGACATTTTTTCGCGGCTCCTGAAGGACCGCATCGTGTTCCTGGGCAGCGCGGTCGACGACGACGTCGCCAACATCATCATCGCGCAGTTCCTGTTCTTGGAGAGCGAGGACCCTGACAAGGACATCCAGCTCTACATCAACTCGCCGGGCGGTGTGGTCACGGCCGGCCTCGCCATCTACGACACCATGCAGTACGTCCGCTGCAACGTCAGCACCATCTGCGTCGGCCAAGCCGCCAGCATGGGCGCGGTCTTGCTGGGCGCGGGCATGAAGGGGCGGCGGTTCGTGCTGCCGCACTCGCGCATCATGATTCACCAGCCCCTCGGCGGTGCCCGCGGTCAGGCCACCGACATCGAGATCCAGGCGCGTGAAATTCGCCACATGAAGGACGTCCTCACCGACATCCTGGTCAAGAGCACGGGCAAGAACCGTGAAGAGCTGGCCAAGGACATCGAGCGCGACTTCTACATGGGCGCGCAGCAGGCCAAAGAATACGGCATCATCGACGAAATCTTCGAGCATAAGAAGAAGGTCGAGAAATCCTGACCCTTGCGGCTATCACGCGAGGAGTTGAGCCTTATCGCCCCGTAATCGCTCGGGTCTTCGAAGGTGCGTCTGCGCCCGACCCGAGCGAATTGGTGCGGCGTGTCAGCTGACCTCTTAGCTTGTGCGCGGTTCGTGCCGCTTCAGGGTGTAGATCGGCGCATATCCTTGCGATGGGCGACGATGAGCCCTACAATTTCACGAATTCTGAAACGATAATCCCAACATCCGTTAGGGCGAGAGAGCGAAACGTGGAGAGAAGGCGAGACGAATCCAACGGGAACCTGTGCTGCTCCTTCTGTGGAAAGTCCCAGAAGGAAGTCAAAAAGCTCATCGCAGGGCCCACCGTCTACATCTGCGATGAGTGCATCGCGCTCTGCAACGACATCATCGCCGAGGAAGTCGAGAAGGACGAGCCCGCGGGCGGTTCCGACCCGATGCCGAAGCCGTCGGAGATCAAAGCGATCCTCGACGACTACGTAGTCGGCCAAGACCGCGCCAAGAAGGTGCTCTCGGTCGCCGTCTACAATCACTACAAGCGCATCGACACCAAGGTGCAGACGGAAGACGTCGAGCTGGGCAAGAGCAACATCTTGCTGCTCGGTCCGACCGGCAGCGGCAAGACGCTTCTGGCGCAGACGCTGGCCAAGATCCTCAAGGTGCCGTTCGCCATCGCCGACGCCACCACGCTTACGGAAGCGGGCTACGTCGGTGAAGACGTCGAGAACATCATCGTGCAGCTGTTGCAGAACGCCGACCACGACGTCGAGCGGGCGCAGCGCGGCATCGTGTACATCGACGAAATCGACAAGATCAGCAGGAAGAGCGACAACCCCTCCATCACGCGCGACGTGTCGGGTGAGGGCGTGCAGCAGGCCCTGCTGAAGATCATCGAGGGTACTGTCGCCAACGTGCCGCCCAAGGGTGGCAGGAAGCATCCTCAGCAAGACTTCTTGCAGGTCGACACCAGCAACATCTTGTTCATCTGCGGCGGCGCCTTCGTGGGCCTGGATCAAATCATCCAGCGCCGCATGGGCCAGTCGCGCATGGGCTTCGGCGCCGACGTGAAGAGCAAGAACGACTTCAAGCTCGGCGACTTGTTGAGCGAGGTGCAGCCGGAAGACCTGCTGAAGTTCGGGCTCATCCCGGAGTTCATCGGCCGCCTGCCGGTCATCGCCACCTTGCACGAGCTGAGCGAAGACGCGCTGATCGACATCTTGACCAAGCCGAAGAACAGCTTGGTGAAGCAGTTCCAGAAGCTGTTCGAGATGGACGGCGTGAAGCTGAAGTTCACCAAGGGTGCGCTCCAAGCCATCGCCAAGGAAGCGCTCACGCGCGAGAGCGGCGCGCGCGGTCTACGCGCCATCATGGAAGAAGCCATGCTGGACGTCATGTACGACGTGCCCTCGAAGCAGGGCATCAAAGAGGTGGTCGTCAACGAGGACGCCATCAACAAGGGCGACGCGCCTCTCATCGTTTACCACAAGGAAGCTGGCGTTGGCTGAGGCGGGGATGTGCCCCGCCGCTCGAGACGGCCGGCTGAGCACGCCGACCTCGGCGTGAGCTGATCCCATGTTTTTCAAATCAGACGGCACCAACGGCCAGGCGGGTCGGCGAGTAGTTCCAGCGTTGCCCTTGCGCGACATCATCGTGTTCCCACACATGGTGTCGCAGCTGTTCGTCGGTCGCGAGCGCAGCATCGCCGCGCTCGACGAGGCGATGGCGCAAAACAAAGAGATCTTCCTGGCTGCTCAGCGCAGCGCCAAGACGAACGATCCGACGCCCGACGACATCTACAGCGTCGGCACGCTCGGCACCATCGTGCAGCTTTTGCGCCTGGCCGACGGCACCGTCAAAGTGCTGGTGGAAGGCCGGCAGCGCGCGCGTGTGCGCCGCTACCTCGACTCCGCCGACTTCTTCCAGGTGGAGCTGGAAGAGATTCAAGAAGCCATTCCCACCGACGTGGAGGTGGAGGCGTTGATCCGCAGCGTGCAGAGCACGTTCGAGGTCTACGTCAAGCTCAACAAGAAGGTGCAGCCCGAAGTGCTGATGAGCGTCCAGAGCATCGACGATGCCGGGAAGCTCAGCGACACCATCGCGGCCAATCTGCCGACCATCAAGCTCAGTGATCGTCAGGCGCTGCTCGAAATGGAAGACGCCAAAAAGCGTCTCGAGCGCCTGTACGAGTTGATGCAAGCCGAGATCGAGATTCTCCAGGTGGAGAAGAAGATCCGCTCTCGCGTCAAGAAGCAGATGGAGAAGACGCAGAAGGAGTACTACCTCAACGAGCAAATGCAGGCCATCCAGAAGGAGCTGGGTGGCGGCGAGCGCGACGAGTTCAAGAACGAGATCGCGGAAATCGAGGAGAAGCTCAAGACCAAGAAGCTCTCCGAAGAGGCGCTCGGTAAGGTCAAAAAAGAGCTTAAGAAGCTCAAGATGATGCACCCGACCAGCGCCGAGGCGACGGTCGTGCGCAACTACGTCGATTGGATCTTGAGCCTGCCGTGGCAGGACAAGACCGAAGAGCGCTTCGACATCGTGGAAGCCGAGAAGATCCTCGACGAAGACCACTACGGCTTGAAGAAGCCGAAAGAGCGCATCATCGAGTACCTGGCGGTCCAGGCGCTGACCAAGAAACTGAAGGGCCCGATCTTGTGCTTCGTCGGCCCGCCCGGCGTGGGCAAGACCAGCATCGCGCGCAGCATCGCGCGCGCCACCGGGCGTAAATTCACGCGCTTGTCCTTGGGCGGCGTGCGTGACGAGGCCGAGATTCGCGGGCACCGCCGCACGTACATCGGCGCGTTGCCGGGCAAGATCGTGCAGAGCCTGAAGAAGGTCGGCTCCAACAATCCGCTATTCTTGCTCGACGAAATCGACAAGATGAGCACCGATTTCCGCGGAGATCCGGCGGCGGCGTTGCTCGAGGTCTTGGATCCGGAGCAGAACAACACCTTCAACGACCACTACCTCGATCTCGACTACGACCTCAGCGACGTGATGTTCATCACCACCGCGAACACGCTGAGCGGCATCCCGGTGCCGCTGCAGGATCGCATGGAGATCATCCAGCTTACGAGCTACACCGAGTTCGAGAAGCTGAACATTGCCGAAAAGTACCTGGTGCCGCGCCAGAAGAAGGAGTGCGGTCTAGAGAACGTGGATCTCGCATTCAGCGAGAACGCCATCCGCACCATCATCCACCACTACACGCGCGAAGCCGGCGTGCGCTCGCTCGAGCGTGAGATCGCTTCGGTGTGCCGGAAAGCGGCGCTGCGCGTGGTGCGTGAAGGCAAAGATCAGAAGATCGAGATCAAGGGCACGGACATTCCGGGCTTCTTGGGCGTGCCGCAGTTTCGTCTCGGCAAGAAGGAAGAGGCGGATTCAATCGGCCTCACCCACGGCCTGAGCGTGTCCGATCACGGCGGCGACATCCTCGACTGCGAGGTGAGCGTGGTGGCCGGCAAGGGCAAGCTGGTGATCACCGGCCGGCTCGAAAAAGGCATGGAGGAAAGCGCGCAGGCGGCGATGACGTACATCCGCTCACGCTCCAACGCCCTCAAGCTGGAGCCCGATTTTTACCAAAAGATCGATCTGCACGTGCACTTTCCGGAGTTCATCCGCAAAGATGGGCCCAGTGCCGGCGTCACCATGGCCACTAGCATCGCCAGCGCGCTCACGCGCGTCACGGTCAAGACCGACGTGGCCATGACCGGTGAAATCACCCTGCGCGGGCGGGTGATGCCCATCGGCGGCTTGAAAGAGAAGCTTTTGGCGGCGCACCGCAACGGCATCAAGACCGTGATCGTGCCGCGTGAAAACCGCAAAGATCTGAAGGAAGTGCCGCGGCGCGTGCTGCGCGGTTTGCGCATCGTGCTGGTCGACCACATGGACGACGTGCTGCGCGAAGCCCTCAACTTCTCGGACGCTGACTCGCTGTTTGGTCGCCGCCGCACCCGCACCGAGTACCGCGCCGGCGAATACTTCGAAGAGAAGATCGAAGGCGAAGACACGGCCGTGAACGTGCCGCCCGGCACCCCCGTCCCCGGTCAGCAGCCGGGCCTCTCCTAAGGTCCGGCGGGTTCGAGTTCGAGTCCCGGGCTAAGGTTCGGGCTAAGGCTAAGGTTCGAGCCAAGGTTAAGGTTCGGGCTAAGGCTAGGGTTCGGGCCAAGGCTAGGGTTCGGGCTGAGGCATACGTTGGAGCCAGGGTTAAGGTTCGTGTCCGCGCTCGCGCTCGGACCTACACGCCGACCTGAACCACTTGAGTTTGAGCTTGAGCTTGAGCTCGAGCTCGAACCCACTACGCGAAGGTCCCGCCATCGTGGCCCGAGAGGTGGGGCTTGGCGGCGACGAACGCGCCAGGAGCCCTATGCTCTCGGCCAGAATGACTTCGCATGCGAAGTCATTGCAGTTCCGCCCCCAACGGCGGGTCAAGTGTGCGCATTCACGAATGAATCGGCTACTGTCTCGGCGCTCGGCGAGATGACTTCGCATGCGAAGTCATTCTCGAGACGCGCGAGGGGCTTCGGGCCGTCGAGGGAAGGCAAAGACGTCCACCGTTCGCGGGCGGGTCGTGGTGCGGTGTTCCGGCGGGTCGTGGTGCGGTGTTCCGGTCGCGGTGCGGTGTTCCGGCGCGCGTGGCGCTATAGGGCTTGCTCGCTACTAGGGCTTGCTCGCTAAGCGAAGGTCGCGCCGTCGTAGCCCCAGAGGTGGGGCTTGGCGTCGACGAACTCGATGTAGATGCGGTTGGCGGGAACGCCGAGGGCGGGGGAGAGCTTGGCGCACAAGAGCGCGCTGAGGTTTTCGGTTTGTGAGGGCGTGAAGGTGCCGATGTTCTTGAGCGCCGCGAAGCAGGCGGGCTCGTCGGTGCCGCCGAAGAGGAGCTGCGAGCAGTGGTGGAAGCTGACCATCACGTAGGCTTCAGGCTTGCCGAGCTCGCGGGCGAGCAAGGCCGAAAGGTCCTTTAATAGGCCCGTCGGAGCGCCCGCGGGGGCCACTTGGGCGGAGGTTTGCAGTTGAAGCAGAGGCATGTGCCCGAGGTTACTCGAAGCGAGCGCGCCGCTCGCGCCAGATTGCCCTGAAAAGTGCCCCATTCCATTGACCGTACGCGGCCTCGAGGGCACGCTTAGGCGTCCCGCATGCGTCTTTGGTCTTGGGGTATCACCGCCGCTTCGTTGCTCGCCTTGGGCGTGAGCGGGTGCGAGCAGACTAAGCCGCCCACGGCCACTGCGCCCAACGGCGGCAGCGGCGGCTCGGGCGTGACCATGCCGCAGAGCTGTGACGCGCCCGCACCGGGTCCGGCGCCGCTGCACCCGCTCACTCGCTTCGAGTACGACAACATCGTGCGCGACTTGTTGGGTGACACCAGTGAGCCCGCGCGCGCGTTTCCGCCCGAGAACGAGGTCGAGGGTTACCGCACCAACGCGAACGCCAACCACGCCAATCCGTCGCTGGTGCAGAGCTACCTGACCGCGGCCGAAGCGGTGGCGGCCAACGCGGTTCAAAGCCGCCTGACCACTTTGGCACCGTGTGCCGACGGGGCCGACCCGGCTGGGTGCGGGCACGCATTCATCCAGAGCTTCGCCGCGCGTGCGTTCCGCCGCCCGCTGACCGAGGCAGAATTGACGCCGCTCACGGCGTTGTTCGACGCCGGCAATGCCGCTGGCTATGGCAAGGGCATCGAGCTGGTAATTCAGACGGTGCTGCAATCGCCCCAGTTCTTGTATCGCGTCGATTCGCTGCGGGCGCCCACGCCCGAGAGCGGCGCCATCGCCCTCGGTGGCTACGAGCTGGCGGCGCGCCTGGCGTTCACGCTTTGGGGCTCGGTGCCCGATCCGGACCTACTGGCGGCCGCAGAAAGCGGGCGTCTCGTCAGCGCCGCCGACGTGGAGCGCGAAGCGCGCCGGCTGCTCCAAGACAAGCGCGCTCACGACATCGTCCGCGACTTCAGCGAGCAATGGTTGGACTTGTCCCGGCTGGACGGCGCCGTGCGCGTGGGCACGGACGTAGACGTCACGCAGCTCAACGCTTCGCTGCGCCAGTCGTTGACGCGCTTTTTGGACGCGACCTACTTCGGCCCCGAGGGCACGTTTCAGCGGCTGTTCACCGACCCGAGCGTTTGGGTGAACGACACGCTCGCGCCCATCTATGGCAGCCAGGCTTCGGCGAGCGACTTTACGGCGCAGACCTTGACCGATCCGCGCGCCGGCTTGCTCACCCAGCCGGCGCTGCTCACCCTGTTGTCTCACTCGGACCAGACGGCGCCGGTCATTCGCGGGGTGTTCGTGCGTGAGCGCATCTTGTGCCTACCGGTGTTGCCGCCGCCGCCCAACGTGAACGCGGTGCCGCCCGATCCGGATCCGAACGCCACGACGCGCGAGCGCTTTCGCCAGCACACCGAGCAGGCGGCTTGTTCGGGTTGCCACGCGCTGATCGACGGCGTGGGCTTCGGCTTCGAGCGCTACGACCAGCTGGGCCGCTACCGCGCCACGGAAAATGGGCTGGACGTCGACGAGTCCGGGGAAGTGCTGAATTCGACCGAGAGCGCGCTCGACGGTCCCTTCAACGGCGCCGGTGAGCTTGCGGCGCGCATCGCGGTGAGCCCGATGGCTCGCGATTGCTTGGCCACCAATTGGTACACTTACACCTTCGGCCGCCAAGTGCAGCCAGAAGACTCGTGCAGCGTGGCCCAGGTGAAGGAGCGCTTTGCCAAATCAGGTGGCGATTTGAAAGAGCTGCTGGTGGCGCTGACTCAAACCGACTCGTTCCTGTATCGCCCTGCCATGTCGGAGGCGCCATGAGCGCGCGCATTTCTCGACGCAATCTCCTGCGCGCCGCATCGGGCGCGGCGCTGGCGCTGCCGCTGCTGCCGTCCCTGCGCTCGGCGCGCGCCGCCGCCGAGGCGCCTCCCAAGCGCTTCGTCACCATGTACACGCCCAACGGCGTGATCCACGACGGCTGGTGGCCCACGGCCGTCACCAGTGAGTCCGATTTCGAGCTCAGCAGCAGCCACGCGCCGCTGAAGTCATACCAAGATCGGTTGCTGATCTTGGGCGGGTTGGAGATGAAGGTCGCCGCCGACGGACCTGGCGGTCCTCACCAGCGCGGCATCGGTGGCCTGTTCACCAACATGCAGCTGGGCGAAGGCGCCTTCGTGGACGGCTGCGGTCGCACCGCGGGTTGGGCCACCGGCATCAGCATCGACCAAAAGATCGCCGCCGCCGTGGGCGCGGGCAGCCCCGTTGCCAGCCTGCAGTTGGGCGTTCGCGCGACCGAGAACGACGTCCAAGGGCGCATCTCGTACGCCGCGGCGGGCATGCCGCTTCCGCCGTTGGCGACGCCGCTGGACGTGTACACGCGCGTCTTCGAAAACTTTCTGCCGCCGGCCGCCACGCCCGATCAAGACGCGGCCAAGCAGCTGATGGCGCAGCGCAAGAGCGTGCTGGACGCCGTCGCGGGGGAGTTTGCGGCGCTCAATCAACGCCTCAGCGCGCAAGATCGCCAAACGTTGGACGCGCACCTCACGCTGGTGCGCGACGTGGAGCGTCGTTTGTCGCTCGGCATCGGCGACTGTCAGAAGCCGGCAGAGCCCCCGGTGCTCGATCCGGTGAGCGAGACGGACATGCCGAAGATCGCGGAGCTGGAGCTGGACCTGTTGGCGCTAGCGTTCGCCTGCGACGTGACGCGCGTGGCAAGCTTCGAGATCTCGACTGCGCTCAATCGCATCCGTTACCCGTGGGTCAACAGCCTGGGGGAGGGGCACGCCTTGTCGCATTCCGGCGCCAGCGACGCCGACGCGAAGGCGCAGCTGCTCGCCCGTCAGAATTGGCACTCGAGCTTGATCGCGCGGCTGTTCGATCGCCTGGCGGTCGTGGCCGAAGGCGAGGGCAGCGTGCTCGACAGCACGCTCTTGTTCTGGGGTAACGAAGTGTCGATGGGCACCACCCACACCCACGACAACATGCCGTTCTTGGTCGCTGGCGGCGGCTGGGCGTTCCGCACCGGTCGCTACGTCCAGTACACGGATACCACCAAGAATTCGCACGGTGACCTGTTAATCTCGATCCTGAACGCCATGGGGGTGCCAGACACGACGTTCGGGGACGCGCGGTACTGCACAGGTCCGCTGTCGGGTCTGGTTTAACTGGTGCTGGTCTTCTTTCTCGCTCCGCTGGCGGTTGCTTGGCGCGCGTCGTCCGGCGTGACGGGTTGAAACAGCGGGGCGCCGGCCTCGCCGGTTTGTCCCAAGCATTCCCTCTCCGGCGATCGTGATCTGCTGGTGCCAAGGTCTTGGCAGGTCGTTCCAGTTTTCGGGGCAAGCCCCGAAAACGATCCGCGTAACCGCATTCAGAGCTGGGCAGAAGACGTGACGCTTGACGGCTGCGGAAAATACGGTGATTTGGCGGCTCAATGAGCGACGTAAAGACGGCGATTTCGCCCAAGCGTGAGCAAGACTATCCGGTTTGGTACCAGGAGGTCGTGCGTGAGGCGGACCTAGCCGAGAACTCGGACGTGCGCGGCTGTATGGTGATCAAGCCGTGGGGCTACGGCATCTGGGAGGGCATCCAGCGCGGGCTCGACCGCATGTTCAAGGCCACGGGCCACAAGAACGCCTATTTCCCGCTGTTCATCCCGCTCTCTTACCTGGCCAAAGAAGCCGAGCATGTCGAAGGCTTCGCCAAAGAATGCGCGGTCGTTACTCACCATCGCTTGGAGGCATCGCCCGACGGCGGTTTGCGCCCCGCCCCGGGCGCGCAGTTGGCGGAGCCGTTGGTGGTGCGCCCGACCTCCGAAACCATCATTGGCGCGTCCTTCGCCAAGTGGGTCAAGTCGTATCGCGATCTACCGATCTTGATCAATCAATGGGCCAACGTGGTGCGCTGGGAAATGCGCACGCGCTTGTTCTTGCGGACCGCGGAGTTTCTTTGGCAAGAGGGTCACACCGCGCACGAGACCGAGGCGCAGGCGCGCGAAGAGACCGAGAAGATGCTCAAGGTCTACGCCGAGTTTGCGCGCGACTACATGGCCGTGCCGGTGTTCATGGGCGAAAAGACCGAGGGGGAGCGCTTTCCCGGCGCGGTGCAGACCCTGTGCATCGAAGCCATGATGCAAGACCGAAAGGCGCTCCAGGCGGGAACGTCGCACTTTTTGGGCCAAAATTTCGCAAAGAGCAGCGGCATCAAGTTCCTGTCGCGCGACAACAAGGAAGAGCTAGCCTGGACGACCAGCTGGGGCGTGAGCACGCGCCTGGTCGGAGCCCTGATCATGGTGCACGCCGACGACGACGGCATGATCGTGCCGCCGCGTCTGGCGCCCACGCACGTCGTCATCTTGCCGGTGACGCCCAAGCCCGAAACGCGCGATGCCGTGATCCAGGCCGCGCGGGAGCTGGCAGACAAGATCCGCGAGCAGTTGTTCTATCGCCAGCCGATCGAAGTGGAGGTCGACGAACGCGATCTCCCCGGCGGCACCAAGAGCTGGGAGTGGGTCAAGAAGGGCGTGCCGCTACGCATCGAGATCGGTCCGCGCGATCTGGAGAAGGGCAGCGTGGCGCTCTACCGGCGCGATCAAGGCGTGAAGGAAAAGACCTTTCCCGCCGTGGCCGACGCCATCGCGAGCCTGCCGGGCCTGCTGCAGGAGATCCAAGACAACCTGTACAAGAAGGCGCTCGCGCTGCGCGAGCAGCACACCGTCAAGATCGATTCGGAGAAGGACTTTTACGCCTTCTTCACCCCCAAGAACCCGAACAAGCCCGAGATTCATGGCGGGTTTGCTCTGGCTCATTTCAATGGCTCTCGCGCCGTGGAAGAGAAACTGAAGAACGACCTCAAGGTGACCGTGCGCTGCATTCCGCACGACCTCGAGGTCGAGCCGGGCACCTGCATCTTCACGGGCGAGCCCAGCCCGCAGCGCGTGATTTTCGCCAAAGCCTACTGACGGGCGCAAAGGTCGCGCAGCTGTGCCACTGGCACAGTGCCCGCCGGCTGTGCCCTCGAAATCATTCGGAAATATCGGGGCATGTCGCCGTGCCACGTTGGCACGGCGGCTGCAAATGGCGGTGCGAGGAGACTCGCATGACTGACGCCTTCGTTCCCGGTCGCACGCACACCGCTCTCGCGCTGATTCTGGCGCTCGGCTCCGCCTTGGTCGGCTGCAGCAACGACAACAGCGGCGGCCGGAAGACGCCAGACCTCGTCGAGGGGCAAAGCGAGTTCACCTCGGCGCCACCGAATGGACAGAGCAACGGGCGCGGTGGGCTGACTACCGGGGACGCTTCCGCCAGCGGCGGCTCCGCCTCTTCCGCGCCGACGGCCAGCAACGGCAGCGGCACCGGCGCGACGGCGACGCCGCGTACCGTCGAGGAAACGGATCTCTATCGGCTGGATGGCGACCGGCTCTACTACCTGAATCAGTATCGGGGCCTGATGGTATTCGATGTCAGCGACGTCGACCACCCGCGCCTGTTGGGTCGCTCGCCCATCTATGGCTCGCCCATCGAAATGGTCGTGCGCGGCGGCATTGCCAGCGTGGTGGTGGCCGACTGGTTCGGCACCATGGACGACGGCTCACCCTTCCACGGCTCGATCGTGCGTGGCATCGACGCGCGAGACCCGGCCCACATGAAGGTCACGGGCGAAGCGCTGTTGGGTGGCTGGGTCCGGGATACGCGCGTCGTCGGTGACGTGCTCTACGCGGTGACCGAGAAATACCCCTGGGACTACGGCTGGTATGGCCTCGGCGGCGACGGGGGCGTCACCACGGCCACGGGCGGGCCGACTAGCGCGCAGGTCACGGTCGCCAGCGTGAGCTTTGCGAGCGGCGAAATCAACGCCATCGACGAGTACCAAGTCCCGGGTTACGGCGGCATTTTCAACGTGACGCCAAGCTCCATCTTGCTCGCGTCAGAGGTGCTCACCAGTACCGACCAATATGGCAATGGCACCTCCACCGGTACCAGCCGGTTGAGCTACCTCGACATCTCCGATCCGGGCGGACAGATCGTGGAGCGTGGCTCGGTCGTGGTGCCGGGCTCGGTGCAGAGTTGGGGCGCCGACAACGGCCGCTGGAACCTGGACTTTGCCGATGGCGCTTTGGCGCACGTCGTGGGTCGAACCTACGACTACAACGGTGGGGCGAACAACGGCCTCAGCATCTCGACCGCCGACTTCTCCAATCCGGATCAGCCAAAGCTGACCGGCAACCTGCAAGCGCCCATGCCCGGTTGGGATGCCACGGCGCGCTTCGACGGGACGCGCCTGTACCTGACGCCCATGAATTGGGGTTGCTCGTACGTCGACGGCCAGGCGACGGGTAGCCTTCGCACTCCGCTCGACGTCTATGACCTGGCGGATCCGGCGATGCCGCGGAAGCTCGGGACGTCCAGCATCGAAGGACAAATCTCGCTGCTGGTCCCCAATGGCGACCACCTGTTTGCGCTCGGCAACAAGTACGACTGCAGCCAAGGCTATCAAAGCCCGGTTTCGCTCGCCTATTTCGACATGACGGACCCCACCCAGCCGAAGGCGTTGGGCAGTGCGGACTTCGGCGCCGGCTGGGCATGGACACCGGCGGCCGGCACCTTCAAGGCCTTCACCAAGGACGACACCCAAGGGCTAGTCGTGTTGCCTTTCAGCGGTTGGGACCCGGGCGGTTACGCCTACAACAATGGTCTGCAGCTGATCGAGTTCACTCCGGAGAGCATCGCCACCTCCGGCACGGCCAAGACCAAGGGCTGGGTCGAGCGCGGCATTTTCGTGAAGAACCGGCTCGTGTCGTTGAGCAACCTGGCGCTGTCGGTCGTCGACTACAGCGACCACGAAAAGCCGGTCGTGGTGAGCGAGCTGACGTTGGCGCGCAACGTCGTCAACGTGAAGCCCGTGGGCGGCGGCAACATCGTCGAAGTGTCGAGCGACTTCTGGGACAACGACCAAGAGCACTCCGAGCTGCGGGTATTGCCGCTGGCCGAGGCCGAAGAGAACGTGACCGACGCGACGTTGGCCAGTCTGTCCATCGACGGCGTGAACCCGACCGTCTTTCACGACGGCGACATGAGCTACATCGTCAGCAACGTTCGCCACGAAATTGCCTGCCCGGACGGCCAAAGCGGCCCGTATCCGGGCAAAGACCTGCCGACGGACTCGGGCGTATCCGCTTACAAGTGCTACTCGTGGACGCAAGAGGTGCAAGCGGTCGACACCGCAAACGGCACTGCCCGCTTGCGCGGCAAGATTGCGCTGCCCGACCTGGGAGCCAACTACTACGGTTGGGGCTGGGGCTGGTACGGCTGCGGCATGTATGACTGGTACTACGGAGCCGATGTGGTGCAGGTGGCGGGCAGCAAGCTGGCGTTCCGCCGCTGGCTCCCGCAGTACGACAGCGCCGGCCAGTACGTGGACGCTTTGCAGTCGCTGTTCGTGGTCGACGCTTCGAACCCCGACGCGCCGAGCGTAGCCTCGACGGTGGTGACTCGCGAGCAGAACGGCTGGTGGGGCAACCTGCGAGCCATCGGCGACCAGCTCTACGCTTCGCACTACGAGTGGCAAGAAGACTCGCGCTACGACAGCACTACCGGTACCTACTACCCGGGCGTGGTGCGCTACTTCATCGACCACGTCGATCTGAGCGACGCCGCGCACCCGCGCGTGGCCCAAAAGATCAACGTGCCGGGCTTTCTGGTGGGCGGCTCCGAGGACGATCCGAGCCTGATTTACACGATGGATTACCATTGGGATGGCACGCAGACGACCAACGACCTTGCCGTACTGAAGCTCTCGGGCGACCGCGCGTACTTGCAAGGCCACGTCGCCATTCCGGGCTACACCGGCAACGTGTTCGTGAAGGGCAGCACCGCCTACTTCAGCGCCCAAGCTTGGGACCAAAACAGCAGCAGCGCCCGGCTCTACCAGGTGGACTTGAGGGAGCCGACGTCACCGCGGGTGTTGCCTTCCCAGCAGGCGCAGGGCTGGGGTTGGTTGCTGGCCGTGGAAGGTGATCGGGCCTTCGTCACCTCCGGCTGGGCCAACCAAGGCATCGACATCTTCAAGCTGCAAGACGGCAAGGCCCCGATGTACGACCAATTCGTGCGCACGCGCGGCTGGTGGACGTCCTCTCTGGCGCGGCAAGACGACACCGCGCTCTTGGCCAGCGGCTATTGGGGCACGCAGGTCATCGATTTGAAGTGACCGGCGTCGGCGTCAATCGCCCGGGTTGAAGCGGTAACCGACTCGCACGACCGTCGCCAACATGGTGGGTCGGGTCGGGTCCGCCTCCAGCTTTTCGCGCAATTGCTTCATGTACACGCGCAAATATTGAATCTGGTCGACGTGCGACGCGCCCCACACCTCGCGCAGCAACACCTGGTGGGTGAGCACGCGGCCGGGCTCGCGCGCCAACAGCGCCAAAAGCTTGTACTGCTTGGGCGTGAGCGAGACCTTGTTCCCGTCCAAGAACACCTCTTGGCGCGAAAATTCGATGCGCAGGCGGCCGTTGTGGAAGGTCTCCGAGGGCACGGTAATGTACCGAGAAAAGCGCAGCGCCGCGCGGACTCGGGCGAGTAGCTCGCCCTGTCGAAACGGCTTTTGCACGTAGTCGTTGGCGCCGGCGTCGAGCGCTTGAATCTGCTGCTCCTCACCGTCCCGCGCCGAAATCACGATGATGGGGATCTGGTGGTTGCGGCGCAGCAGACGGGCGACGTCGACCCCGTCGCGATCCGGTAGCCCCAGATCCAGCAACACCAGGTTGGGGGAGCGCAGCGAGGCCTGAAATAGGCCGTCCTCCGCGGTGGCGGCTTCGAGCGTGGCGTAGCCTTCGTCTTGCAGCGCTAGGCGCAGCGTGCGGCGCATGGCCGGTTCGTCTTCGATCATCAACACCAGGGATTGCAGCGCCATTATTCCTCGTTCGTTTCTGTCAGATCCGCCGCCCGGGGCAGGGTGAGCTCCATGCAGGTGCCGCCGTTCAGGCGTTCCAGGGCCTTGAGCTTGCCCTGATGCGCGCGAGCGGCCGCGCGACAGATGGTCAAGCCCAAACCGGCGCCGCCATCACCGTGGCGGGTGCCGCTGCCGCGGAAGAACTTCTCGAACACCTTCTCGCGCTCGTGCGGCAGAATGCCGGGGCCACGATCGCAAACGCGCACCACCACCACGCCGTCGCCGGCCTCGGCTTCGACGTCGATGGGCGACGTGCCGGGCGCATAGCGCAGGGCATTTTCCAGCAAATTGATCAGCGCTTGCTCGATCAACAGCGAGTCGACGTCCACGCACGGGATAGATTCGGGAATCGCCAGGCGGATCCGTTCGGTGCCGCCGCGGCTGGCCAACGCGGCCACGGCCGAGCCGACCAGCTCGCTCACTTCTTCCGGCTGGCGCTTGAGCAACAGCACGCCCGACTCCAGCTTGGTCATGGCCAGCAAGTTGGCGACCAGGTGATTGAGCCGCTCGGTCTCGTCGACGATGGTGCTCATCAGCTCGGCGCGCGCCTCGGCGCTGATGCGCGTGTCTTGCTTGGCCACGGTGGTGGCGGCGGCGAGGATGGAGGCTAGCGGCGTGCGTAAATCGTGCGAAACGGCGGCCAAAAGCGAGCTGCGGGTGTGCTCGGTCTCCGCCTGCAGCTCGGCGCGACGCGCAGCGGCCGCGAGCAGCATGCGCTCGACGGCGCCGGCCACCTGCGTGGCGCACGTCTCCAGCAGCTCGCGCTGCTCCCCGCGGTCCAGCGCGCCGCGCCCACGCGGCGACAGGCCCAACACCCCCACGCTGCGATGCGAGCCGCGCAGCGGGCACCAGACATTGAAGCCGCGCAGCGACGGGCTTTCGACGCGTTCGCTGGTGCTCCACGACGCCATGGCCAAGCCGCGCTCCTTGTCCGAGCCGACGCGCAACGTCGACACGTCGAGCTCGCCGTCCGACGCGCAAAACGCTACCAGCACCTCCGCGTCGAGCAGGGCGCCCAGGTGCCGCTCGGCGAACGTGCCCAACTGTTGCAGCGAGCCGACTTCGGCCAGCTCGGAGCTGAAGCGGTAGAGCGCTTTGGCCAAGGCTTCGTTGCGCTGAGCCGCTTCGCGCTCGCGTCGCACGCCGCGGTTCAGCCCGCTGATGACGCTGGCCATGATGGCCATGCCCACGAACGTGAGCACGCTCGCCGAATCCGGCCAGGCCCAGGCAAGCTTGGGCGGAATGAAGAAGAAATCGAAGCTGAGAATGCTGACGCAGGCCGCGAACAACGACGGGCCGAGCCCCGAGCGCATGGCCACCGCGGTCACGCCCAGGAGGTACACCATCACGAAGTCGGCCAGCTGCGCGTGCGGTGAGATGAGCTGCGAGATGGCGGTCGAAGCCGCCGCGATCGGAAACGCGACCAGGTAGTGAGAGAGCGGCGAACGCATCGCCGAGCGCATGCGGACGAGCGATAGCTCTCTCAGTTGGAAGCGGACGGGGCTCGATTCGATGGTCACGAGGGATTTCGGGCTGCTGATGTCTTGACGAATTTCGGTGGGATGAGCCAGTTGTAGCTGGCGCTGTGAGCCAACTGGATTTCACGGAGCTTTAGCTTCGTTTATTCGCGCGAAAAGCTCCCGAAACAATGCCGGCAGGTTTCGTGCCGGAACCGCCGCCCGTCTTGAACCCGGATTTGCCGCGATTTGTGGCCGAATCCCGGGCCCGCGCCGCTCGCCCGGGCGCACTCGAGCACCGTGGCCGACGCCTGCGGCGCCGAAGCTGCGACGCGGGGCGGCAATAAGAAATTTGATCGAAAACGAAAGAAATCACGGCTGTTTGTCGAACGACGAGCGAAACGCACCACTTGGTACTCACTTCGAGAGTCTCAGGTACTCGCTCACAAGCGCGAGGCTCGTAGGAGAAAACATGTTCGAAAACTTCATGGCCAGCATTAAGCAGCCAGACCGCCGCAAGGCGTTTTGGACCTTGCTCTCAGCCAAGCTCCTCGGCGTCGCCGTCTTGGTGCTGTTGATCAAGGGTATCGCGTTCTATTTCTCGACCCCAGCACTGGCGGACGAAGCGGCCGCAGCCCCACCCGCGTACGTCAACCCACTCAATACCCTCTGGGTGCTGGTCGCGGCGTTCTTGGTGTTCTTCATGCAGGCAGGCTTCATGGCCCTCGAGGCCGGCTTCGCCCGCACCCGCGAGACCGTGAACATCCTGCTCGAAGGCATCGTGGACACGTGCCTGTGCGGCATCCTGTTCTGGGCCTGGGGCTTTGCGTTCATGTTCGGCTCCGGCAACGGCTTCATCGGCCACCAGTACTTCTTCCTGCACGGCGCGCCCGACACGTACGGCTCGACCGGCGTCGCCTTCCTGGCGTTCTTCCTGTTCCAGTTCGCGTTCGCCGACACCTGCAGCACCATCACCTCGGGTGCCATGGTCGGTCGCACCGGCTTCGTCGGCGACCTGCTGTACAGCTTCGGCGTGAGCGGCTTCATCTACCCGATCCTCGGCCACTGGGCGTGGGGTCCGGATGGTTGGCTCAACACCATCAAGCCGGCCGCGTTCCACGACTTCGCGGGCTCGACCGTGGTTCACACCATCGGTGGCTTCGTGGCTTTGGCGGGCGCGATCGCGCTCGGGCCACGTCTCGGTCGCAAGTTCAAGCGTGACGGCGGCGGCATGCCTCCCGGTCACGACATGGTGATCGCCTCCATCGGCGGCGTCATCCTGTGGTTCGGCTGGTACGGGTTCAACCCGGGCAGCACCCTCTCGGCCATGGACATGCAGGGCTGCGGCCGCGTCGCCGCGAACACCACCCTGGCCGCTTGCGCCGGTGGCCTTTCGACGCTGTTTTACGTCTATCCGCGCAACAAGGTGTGGGACTGCGGCATGACCGTCAACGGCTTCCTCGCCGGTCTCGTCGCCATCACTTGCCCCTGCTACTGGGTGTCGCCGTTCGGCTCCATCGTCATCGGCGCCGTTGCTGGCGTCGCTGTCGTGCTTGCCATCGACCTCATCGAGTGGTTCCGCGTGGACGACCCGATCGGCGCCGTCGCCGTGCACGGCTTCTGCGGCATCTGGGGCACCTTGAGCCTCGGTCTGTTCGCGACCGGCGAGTACGGCGCAGCGGGCCCGATGGGTGCCGACAACTCCGCGGCTGCAGCCGTCACCGGCATGTTCTACGGCGGCGGCTCGGCGCAGCTGATCGCGCAGCTCATCGGCAGCGCGGCGGTTACGGCGGCCACCTTCGGTTGCGGCATGCTGCTCATGTACGCGGTGAAGGCGACCGGCACCTTGCGCGTTCGGCGCGAGCACGAGCTCGAAGGCCTGGACATCAGCGAGCACGGCGGCCCGGCGTATCCCGAGCTGCTCGGTGGCTCGACCGGTTACCACGCGGCGGGCGACGCCCCCGTGTCGGCGCCCAGCGGCGCTACGGTGCCCGCGAAGTAACCGCACCAGACGGTGGGCGAGCCTCCTCGTGAAAGGCTCGCCCCACCGAGGCTCCGCTCCCCCGGGGCTTCGAGAAGGGCCGCGCGCCGCAAGGTTCGCGGCCTTTCGCTATTCGGCGGTGGAAAGAGCGAGCTAGGCTGCGACGACGATGTCGCTGGTGAACGTCTTCGGGGTCGTCGGGTTGCTGGGGCTCGTGCTGGCAATGGCGACCGTGATGACGCTTGCGGCGCGGGCCACCGCGCGCGTCGTGGGAGTGGCGGGCTTTCGCTGGTTCGACGAGCGACCGGCGCGGGGGGCCCCGCGGCGCTGGTTCTTGGTGCGTTTGGCGAGCGCGCTGGCGCCGGTAGCGCTGAGCTTCGCGCTGTTTTGGGGCAGCATGCTCGCGGGCGGCGTGGCCGAGGTCGATCCCAGCACTCGCATCGAGGTGCTGGAAGGCGCGGCTCGCGCGGCTGGCATGCAGGACGGTGATCGCATCCTGCGCATCGGAGGCGAGCCGATTGCCGATTGGGATCAGCTGCGCGCCGCGGTCAAACACCATAGCGGCGTGACCACCGTCGAGATCGAGAGAAACGGCGCCGTGGTGACCCTGCCGGTCACTCCGCGCAGCGGCCGAATCGGTGTTCAGCCGCGGACGCTGCGGCTGAAGCCGGGCGTGGCCGCTACCGCGCGGCGAGCCATTGGCATGCCGTTCGTGGTGGTGCGCGAAACGTTGAAAGAGCTGCTGCGCGCCGGTCGCGGTGAGAGCCGGCGCGAGCTGGTGGGGCCGGTGGGCATCGTGCGCGAAACCTCCAAAGCGGGGCAGGACAGCAGCTCCGCGTATTTCTATCTGCTGGCGTTGCTGGCTGGCTACTCGTGGCCGTTCGCGGCGGGCTTGGTGTTGTTCGACGTCGTGACCGGCTACGTCTTTCGAGCGACGCATCCCGAAGCCGCAATGTCGCCGCGGCGCGGCTATCGGCTCGATCGGCTGCGGCAGGCGTCGCTGTTCGCGTCCGCGGGGTACGCGACGTTCATGGCGGCGCTGATGCTCACGGCGATGGGCGTGTCCATCGCGCTGCTTCCGTTGGTTTGGGCCATGCTAGCCGCTGCTGCCGGGTACCCATTACTGTGGATTGGCGGAAGAGAGCTGTGGGGGCGGCCGATCTCGGCGCTCGTCCTCGTCGTAGCCATTTTCGTCCCTTGTGCGTTGTTGTTCGCGGTCCTGGTTCTGCACCATCGCCTGGGGCGCGCGCTAAAAAACGAAGGCTTTCAAGTCACCTGGTTGAACGCGCAACCCGCAACGGTGAAGAGTGAGAACGAGCGCTGGACGACACATTCGCCACACAACCTCTAAAGCGCCGAGGTATCCCGTACACGTGGCCCTCTCCGTACGCCAATCAACAGCTTCGTGGCGTTGACAGAAACACCAAATCGCCGTCTCATCAAAACGATGATCAAAATACGCTTTGCTTGGGAGCGAACGTAAATGTCGGCGGGGGCCCGAATCTTGGTGGCGGAGGACAACGAGATGCTGCAAGCGCTCGTCAAGCGCGCCTTCGAGCGAGAAGGCTACGTGGTGGTGCCCGCGCTCACCGCCGCGGAAATGATGGCCGAGATTGCTCGTGAGAAGCCCGACCTGATCGTGCTGGACGTGGGCTTGCCCGATGGCGACGGCCGCGATCTCTTGGCCACGCTCAAGAAGGCGTCGCGCACCCGATCCATCCCGGTGCTGATCTGGTCCGGTCGCGAAAACGAGTCGGATCGCCGTATTGCTCTCGACTTGGGCGCCGAAGACTACGTCGAGAAGGGACCGACTTCCGACCTCGTGCGAAAGATCGAACGCTTGCTGCTCCGTCTGCGCATGCAGGCGTAAACCGCGAGCGCGAGCCCCGCGCGTCACTCACCGCCGCGCGGCACCCTTAAGGTGGCTCGCCGCCCGCGCTTCGGCTCTGCTCGGCCTGCGCCTGCCGAGCCAGCTCCGCCTTCCTGGCTGCATCCCGCCGCGCCGCTAGCCGAGTGACCACCAGCAGCACCGCGACCGCGCCCAAGAAGATGAAAACGAGGGTCAAGGCCAGTGAGGCGACCGCAATTGCCAGGCGGGGTCAAGGCGGCGACGGCGAAGAAACAAAAGCCTAGACATGCCCAATGGAAGGGCGATGCTTGCGCGAGCGATGACGCCCCTGAAGCCAATTGCCCTCGTTTTCTTGGGCGTCCTCATCGTGGGCGGCTGTGGCTCGACCTCCAACAATTCGGGGTCAGGACCATCGATGGCCGGCAAAGGCGGGACCACCAGCGGAGCCCCGAGCACTTCCGGGAGCAGCGGTAAAGGCCACGGCAGCAGCGGCGCTAGCTCGCTGGGCGGTGCGCCGGGTGACGGTGGAGCCGGCGAAGGCGGCGGTGGCGAACAAGCTGGCGTCGGCGGCGCAGCCGAAGGCGGTGCGGCTGGCGCCAACGAGAGCGGCGCCGGTGGGCAAGCTGGCGCAGCGGGAGCGACCGATGAAGGCGGCCCGTGCGTGTTGGGTGTATCGATACTGCCGTGCGTCCTGGGTTGAGCCGAGGAGGAAAACATGAAGATCGAAATCGAGCTGAAGCCCCGCACCGCCCGTCGCATCGGGGTCGTGGCCGCGACGTTGACGGTGCTGGGCCTCGCCGCAGCCGTGTACGCCAATCAGATTCACTTTTCGTCCGGTCAAACGCTGACTGCCAGCGCCCTGAACGGCAATTTCGACGAGCTCTACGCCGCCGCCGCCAAGCCAACCGTGACCAAAAACGGCAAATCGATCTCCATCGGCGGCAGCTACTGCGGAGCCAGCGCCACCACCTACAACGGCAGCGAAGTCGGTGGCTACACCGGCGCAAAGGCCAAGTGCGAGACCACCTGCGCGTCGACCACCGCCCACCTCTGCGACGCCGCCGAAATCAACCGCACCAAACAACTGGGCGTCACCCTCGCGGACGGCGCATGGGTCGCAGCCTTCACCAGCTCCGGCACCGCCCAAGACTGCATCTCCTGGACCAACGCCCAGGCCAACGCCGTCGGCATGGTCGTCAACCTATCCCCGCCAATTCTCATCAACGCAGACTGCAACACGTCCCACGCCCTGGCCTGCTGCGACTAAAAACGGAGCGAGCGCGCCTCGAGGGAGAGCCATCGTGGGGCGCCGCTCCAGGGAGCGGCTGCTAGGCGTCAACGCTCACGACGTCGGGCATCAGTTGCCACGGTTGCCGATGTGCAAATCCTCAGGGACAGGATCTTCGCCGGTGTTGCGAAATGGGCATGGCGGGGCGTGCTCGCGGATCTCGTCGCCCTCTCGGCCGGTGAGAATCCAGAGGCAACGCAAGCATTGCCAGCTAGTTTTGGGTTCGGGGTCGGACATGTACGTGGTCGTGCAGGCGGTGTGCCACGTGCGTGAGCCGGTCTAGGGTCTCCCGCGTCGAATCGACCACCGCGACGGCTCCACGCGGCGTGCTGTTCGGAACGATTCGAAGTGCGAGCCGCCGCACGACCTCAGAAAAGAAAAACCCCCGAACTCTTGCGAATTCGGGGGTTGTTTCAGCGGGGCGGACGGGACTCGAACCCGCGGCCTCCGGCGTGACAGGCCGGCGTTATAACCAACTTAACTACCGCCCCGTGAGCGGTGGGCGCGGTTCATACCACAGGGAACCTGTCCTACAACGAAAAAGTGCGTGGGGTTTCAATGAGGTGACGCGGGGGCGCGGGCGCGCGTGCGGGGGCGTAAATCTTGCGGGTTTTCGCTGGTGGGCGAGGGGGGTGTGCGGGCTGTGCTGGCTGTGGGCCGGCGGGCGTGTCGTGGCGGAGGGCGGGCCGGTGGCTCACAAACAGTAGCAAGCAACGTGAGTCACTCCGTTCCGGCGCCGTCGAGCCCGCTGGCCGCTCTGCCTGAGCGACCGTCCGTTCGGGCGCGCCGGCTGCAGCGCAAGGACGCGCTGTGGGGGGCTCTGTGCGTGGTCGGTTCGGCGGTGGCGTTCTCGGCCAAGGCGGTGATTGCCAAGGTGGGCTACCGGCACGGGGCCGACCCAGCGACCTTGCTCGCGTTGCGGATGGCGTTCTCGCTACCGTTCTTCGTGGTGGCGGCGCTCGTGACGTCGCGGGGGCGGGCGCCGTTGCCGCGCGCGGAGCTGGGCAAGATCGTCGTGCTCGGGGTGCTCGGCTACTACCTGGCCAGCGTGCTCGACTTCTACGGGCTCGTGCACATCTCGGCCGGGCTCGAGCGGCTGATCTTGTTCGTGTACCCGACGCTGGTGGTCGTGATGTCGGCGGTGGTGTTCAAGACACCGGTCACGCGCCGCACGCTGCTGGCGCTCGGGCTCACCTACGGCGGCGTGCTGCTGGCGGTGAAGACGGAGACGGCGGCCTCCGTGGGCTCGGGCATGTGGCTCGGGGTGACCATGATTTTCGCCTGCGCGCTGAGCTACGCCGCGTATTTGGTCGGCAGCGGCCGGCTGATCCCGCGCATTGGCTCGTTGCGCTTCACGGCCTTGGCCATGATCGTGTCTACCGCCGCCATGATGTTGCACTTCTGGATCGTGGGCGGGAGTTTTTCCGGCCACCCGCCTGTGGTCTACGTGGACGGCGTGTTGCTGGCCTTGGTGTGCACGGTGTTGCCCGTCTTCTTGCTGGCGGAGGGCATTCGCCGGATTGGCGCGGGGCCGTCGGCCATCATCGGCGCGGTCGGGCCCGTGTCGACCATCGCGCTCGCGCACGTGATGTTGGGCGAGCCCGTGCACTTGGTGCAGGCGCTGGGGACGGCGTTGGTTTTGGTGGGCGCCACCGTGGTCGCGCGCGGCGGCTAGACCATGCCCGAGAGCGGCCCGGTACACCAATCGGCCTTGCCGAAGGTGGTGTCTTCGATGCCCATGGAGTTCACGAGCGACAACAGCAGGTTGTTGTGCCGCACCGTGTCCTTGTAGTTGAACTTCAACATCCGCCCCATGCGGAAGTAGCCGGCGCCGCCCGCGACCACGTAGTGGCTGTCGTTGCGCGAGTGGCTGTTGCCCTTGGCGAGCTCGTTGCACCAGTAAATGACGGTGTTGTCGAGCATGGTGCCGTCACCCTCGGGGATGGAGTCGAGGCCCTTGAGCAGGTAGGCGAATTGCTCGGCGTACCAGATGTTGATCTTGGTCAGCCACTCGACAGCGTCGGTCAGGGTGTCGCCGTCGTGGGACATGTCGTGGTGGCCGCGGGTGATGGTTGGGTCGGCCCAGGTGTGGGTGGCGCCGCCCACCGAGCGGTTCCACATGATGCTGCCGACGCGCGTCAAATCGCAGGCCAGCGCCATCACCAACAGATCCATCTGCAGCTTGCCGACAGCGGGGAAGTTTTCGTTCTTGGTGACGGCGAGCGTGCTTGGTCCCAATACGAGCGCGGCGCATGAATCGAGCGCGGCCTTCGGTTTGAGCCCGAGGCGGCCTTCGATCTCCGCGACCGCCTGCAGGTGCTTCTCCAGGCGCGCCTTGTCTTCGGCGCCGAGCTTGGCTTGCAAGGCGCGAAAGTTTTCGGAGACGGCGTCGAGCACGGTGGTGCCACGCTCGACGGCTTTGGCGGCGGCGGCAGGCGTGGCCGCAAAGTCCTTGAACAGCCGGTCGTAGGCCTTGAAAGGGCTGTTTTCGGGTGGCACTGGTTGATCCGGACCGAGCAGCGACATCCGATTCCAATTGTTCTCGTCGTTGCCGCTCTGCACGCCGAGCTCCAGGCTCTGCAGCTTGGTTTGGGTGCCAATGACTTGGGCGATGCGTTGATCGACCGAAATGCCGTTCGCCCAGCCCGCGGTGCTGCCGTCGCCGCCCTTGAACGCACCCGGGTTCAAGGTTTGGCCGGTGAGCATACCTTGCATGCCGTTCTGGTGGCCGTCGCCGCCTTCACCGGTTTGGTCGACGCCGTCGATGATCAACAGCTTCTTGCGGTAGGGCTCGAGCGGCTTGAGGATGCGCGAAAACTCGAAGTCGCTTTCGCCGCCGGTCGGAGTCCAGGCGCTCGGAATGGTGCCATTGGGCGTGAACCAAACGATGAAGCGCTTGGGCATGCCGGCCGCGGTGTAGCCCGGCATCGACTGACCGAGGGCAGCCTTCGGCCGGCCCATGATCTCCAAAAACGGCAGGCCCAGCGCGACGCCGCCTGCGCCGCGCAGCAGGGTTCTGCGACTCAGGCGCTTCATGGCACCACCGCCTTTCGGTACAAAAACGCGTCGGTTTGGGTCAACGCCAAGACCAGCTGCTTGATGTCGTGATCCGCCGCTGCGAACTGGGTTTTGGTGCGCTCGAGGGTGCACGCGTCCTCGACCGTCTCGCTGCGACCGAACGTGAAGCGCGCCCACTCTTTCATCATGCAGTCGGCGACCTGCTCGCTGCTGGCCAGCTTGTCGGCCAGGGCCGCCGCGCCGTCGAAATCACCATCCACATCGGTCAGCACGAGCTTGCCGGTGGCATCGATGGGCAGGTTGTTTTCGGTTTCGCGCCAGCGCCCGACGGCGTCGAAGTGCTCGAAACCCAGGCCGAGCGGGTCCATCTGCTGGTGGCAAGCCGAGCAACTCGGGTCCGCGGAGTGCTGGCTGAAGCGCTGGCGGGTGGTGAGGCTGGGGTTCAGCTCCGGCGGCGTGATGACCAAGTTGGCCGGGGGAGGCGGCAAGAACTGACACAACAGGTTTTCACGCACGAATTTGCCGCGATGCACCGGCGACGTTTGCTGCGGCTTGGATTGCAGCGCGAGCAAGCTGCCCTGGGTGAGCAAGCCTTTGCGTTGAGCCGGATCGGTGGCGACGAGCGTGAAGGCATCTCCGGACGGGGCGGCCAGGCCGTAAAAGGTGGCGAGCGCGTTGTTGGCGAACGTGTAGGGCGCCGTCAGCAGGGTCTTGAGCTTGCCGCCGTCTTCGAACAACACGTGATCGATGAAGGCTTCGGTTTCTTGCTGCAAAAGGGCTGCAATGGCTTCGGTGTAGCCGGCGTAGAGCGCGGGATCGCGATCGATGGCGGCGACCTGATCTAGGTCGAGCCACTGGCGGTGAAAGCTCTTGAAGGTGTCACGAGCGCGCGGCTCGGCGAGCAGACGCTGAGCTTGAGCCAGCACCTGTTCCGGGGTTTTCAGGCGATCGGCGGCGGCTTCGTCCAGCAAGACCTGATCGGGCATCGAGCCGCGCAGCAGGTAAGAGAGGCGCGTCGCCATCTCGTAGGACGACAAATGCAGGACTTGGGGCGCGGCTTCGCCGGCGCCGAGCTCGGGCCGGTACAAGAAATCCGGCGATTGCAGCAAGACCTCGATCACCATGCGCACGCCGTCGAGCGCGGTGGTGTTGGTTTGGCCCCAGTCGTAGACTTTGCGCAAGCGTGCCGCTTCGTCGGTGGCTAGCGGCCGACGGTAGGCGCGCGAGCCAAAGCGCTGGATGAAGCCGTCCACGCACGCGCCATCCGTTTCGCTGCAACCCAAGAGAGAGCTGGCGTTCTTGGTGGCACGCTCCGCGATGCCTTCTGCCGCCGTTTTGTAGGCTTCGGCGAGCAACGTGGTCACGGTCTGCGCGTCGGCGATGTTGTTGAACCCGAGCGCGCGCGCCTCGGGCGGAAAATCTTTGCCCGGCTTCGACGTGTCGCCGGCAAGCTCGGCCACGGTGTTGTCGTATTCCTCACGGGTGAGACGCCGCAGCGGCGACGGTCCCGGATTCAAGCCCGTGCCCAGCTTTTGACACTCGCTCTTGGCGTCGAACCCGGGACCGGGCGTCGATGCGCTTCCGGCCGTGCCCGAGGGGACGTCGCGGTCGAGCGCGCCTTGGATGTTGCCTTGGCAACCCGCGAGCGCTCCGAGCAGCAGCCACGAGCCAATCGTGCGAGCAGGCATGCGACCTCCGGGGCCAGAGCTGTGAGACACCAAGCCAAGTGAGTGCCGCCCAGCGTCAGCTCCCATGAGCGCCCAGGGACGTTTCTGCCGTTTTCTCACCACCAGAAGACAGCCCAGAGCGCAAACTTCCCGTCGCGCCGGACCCGCTTCACGCTCGCTGCATTTGCCGCCGAAAATCCCGAATTTTCCCGCACCTTCGCCTACATCCTTCACCCGACCGCGATGCACGTGCTACCAACCCCCTCGACCCTAGGCGGGTAGCTCAGCGGTAGAGCTCTGGTTTTACACACCGGCTGTCGCAGGTTCGATCCCTGTCCCGCCTACTGACGACGACGACGCACGAAACCTCAGCCACGAGAGACACCATGGGCCTTTTAATCTTTCTCGTCTTCGGGTTCCTCGTGGGGTTGATCGCGCGGGCGCTCATGCCAGGCACGCAGCAGATGGGCATCGTGAAGACGACGCTGATCGGCGTTGCTGGGTCGTTCATTGGCGGGCTGCTCGGCAACCTGATCGCGGGCAACTCGTTTTGGCATCCCCAGAGCGCGGGTTGGATTGGCAGCGTGCTCGGCGCCATCATTTTGATGGCGATCTTGGGGCGCCGTTAGCCTGAGCGAACGCTCGGGGCCAACGACTCCTCACGGACCGTCGGGCACGGGCACGGGCACGTTTACGGGCACGCGCGAGCAAACAGACTCAGCGACGCGCCCTAGAACATTTGTCCGGACGTGAGGTACGCGCTGATGGGGTGCGCGTCGGGTGAGTAAGCCACGTCGGCGCGGAGCACGAACGAGTCGCCGGCGAGGAGTCGCAAGCCGCCGCCAGCGCCGTATTTTAGGCCCACGCCGGTGCCGTCGAGCTCGGGGTGAGGGTGATAGTCGCTCCACAGGCGGCCGCTGTCGAAGAACGCGGTCACGCCGAACCAGTTCGTTTTGTCCCAGAAGTGAAACGAGAAGAGCTGGGTGCGGAGCTCGGCGTTGGAGAACAGCTTGAGCTTGCCCCAATAGCGCTGGGCGGGGACACCGCGGATGCCTTTGCCGCCGCCAAAGTAGGTGTTGTCGTAGCGAGGCAGCTCGTAGAACGGTGGGTCGCCGAACAACAGATCGGTGGCGACGCGGGCGGCGAGCGTCACCCGCTCGCGCACGACGGGTATGAAGCCGCTGGCCGAGCCCGTGAAGCGGCCCCACTGGTGGGGCAGCGATGGGACGCCACCGGGCGCGAAGTCGGCGCGGGCGGTGATGTGCACGCCGCGCTGAGTCTTGGTCTCGTGGTCGCGCGTATCCAAGCCCAAACCCGCCGAAAACCAAGCGACGCCGTGCTCGGACACGTCACGCAACACCTCGCGCTCGTAGTCGGTGCCACCCTTCATGGTTTGCGCCAACAGGGTGTCGTCGGCGATCGAAACCCAATTGTGGGTGTACGAAAAGCCCCAAATGGCGTCGATGGACTTGGTCGCGTGCAGCGTGGACAGCCAGCGCAACATCGGGTGGGTGCGTTGGTGCTTGTAGAAGCTGTCGGTCGGTTCGATGCCCGGCTGAAGACGTGAAGCGTTGCCGAGGCCATAGAACTTCAACGTGCCCTCGCGCGTGTACGCCAGCCGTAGCTCCACCTCCAGCGTATCGCGGCGCACGTGGGGGAAGCGCAGCAGCAAGTAGTCGTCGAGCAACGGTACCTGCAGGCCGCTCGGATCGAGCTGGTTGCCTTTATCCGCCGGCTTGAACGTGATGGCGCCGGCCGATTCGATGCGCCAGAGATACGGCTTGTAACCCTTGGGGGTGCGGGCGTAGGAAAGCATGTACCCGCCGCCGAACCCGACATCGCTGTCACCGCCGACGACGGGCACGGCCGTGAATTCGTGCGGCGCGGCTTCGGCCCGCCCGCAGCCCAACCAGCCGACCAGCAACCCCATTGCCACCCGCCAAAGTGCCCCGAGCGCTACCGAAGCGCTACGACGCCGCGGCGATGTTTTAAGCGAAAATCGACACACTCGGCTCGCTCAAGCAAGAACGTAGCCAGCGGCGTCTGCGGCTGAGCCAGCGGCGTTGCAGCTAGCCGAGCGAAGCGCCGTTCGTGCGAATCACTTCCGCGTACCAGCGAGCGGAGTCTTTGGGGGTGCGCTGGAGGGTTTCGTAGTCGCAGTAGATCAGGCCGAAGCGGTGCTTGTAGCCGTGGCCCCACTCGAAGTTGTCGATGAACGACCAGTGAAAGTAGGCTTCGATCGGCACGCCGGCCGCGATCGCGCGCGCGCCCTCTTCCAGGTAGCGGTGGGTGAAGTCGATGCGCTGAGCGTCGTGCACCTGGCCGTCTTTGGAAACCCAGTCTCGGCAGGAGATGCCGTTTTCGGTGATGACGACGGGTTGGTTGTAGCGCTCGTGCAAAAACTTGGGACCCCAGTACATGGCCTCAGGCGTGACGTACCACTCGAAGGCGGTGAGCTTGGCGCCCACCGGCATCGTGATTTCTTCGGGCTGCCCATCGGCGCCGGCGCGCACGTATTGGCCCTGGTAGATGTTGACGCCGCAGAAATCGAGCGGCTGGTGCATGAGCTCGAGATCGCCTGCGGCCGGGATGGGCGCGTCTTTTCCGAAGAATTTCAGGCCATCTTCCGGGTAGTGCCCGAGGAAGACCGGGTCCATCCACCAGGTGTTGGTCCAGGCCGTTTCACTGTCGACGCTGAACATCTTTTTGCGGGCGGCGGCGATGTCGGCGGCGGAGCTGGGGTCGAAGGGCATCTTCGACAGCGCGACGGGGGCGTAGCCGATGCGGCACGGTTGCTTGCTGGCGGCGCGGATGGCTTGCACGCTCTTGCCGTGGGCCAACAGCGTGTGGTGGCCGGCGAGCAACGCCTCGCGGAACGCCAGCTTGTCTCCCGGGGCATGCCTGCCCTCCACGTGGCCGGCGCCGATGTACACCTGCGGCTCGTTCAGGGTCATCCAGTGCTTCACCCGGTCGGATAGGCGAGAGACGACGTGGGTCGTGTAGTCGGCGAACCAATCGGCGCTGTCGCGGTTGAGCCAGCCGCCGCGGTGGTACAGATCTAGCGGGAAATCCCAGTGGTAGAGCGTGACCCACGGGGTAATGCGGGCGGCCAAGAGGGCATCGATCAGGCGATCGTAGAAATCCAAGCCCGCGGCGTTCGGCTTACCCACGCCCGTCGGTTGAATGCGCGGCCAGGCGACGCTCAAGCGGTACGCCTTCAGCCCCATCTGCTGCATCAGCCCGACGTCTTCGGCGTAGCGGTGGTAGTGGTCGCAGGCGACGTCGCCGGTGTGCCCGTTCCAAACCGCGCCCTGCTTGCGACAGAACATGTCCCACACGCTCGCGCCGCGCCCGCCGTCGTTGACGCCGCCTTCGATTTGATACGAAGCCGCCGCTGCGCCCCACACGAAATCCTTGGGAAACTGAGCCATCTGTTCGCAGCTTAGCATTCAGGATAGCGACTGGAAGCGGTTCCAGGTTTCGCGCACCGAAAAACACAGAAGGCGCGAAGTTGCGGTCTTCCCAGCAGGAAGCGGCTGCTTCTGCGCGCGAAGATTCTGCTGCTCGCCTGTGCTCCGCAAACCCCGCACAGCAAAACGCCGCTCACGATCGACGTGAACGGCGTTTTGGACGAAGCGGATGAGCTCAAGCCCCGCCGCTCGTGCTTAACCCTATCTCCAGTTCTTGCCAGACCCGAACTGAAGCTTCGTACGATCAAAGCTGTCCGAGTTCTTGTGCATCAAGACCTGGTACGTGAACGCCGAGCCTTGCTCGCCGATCAGCGCAGACCAGTGGAGGAAGAAGTACCAGAGGCGGTACCAACGCTCGCCGTAGGCCTTGATCACCTTCTCCTTGTTGGAGACCCAATGGTCGCGCCAGGCGCGCAGGGTGATGACGTAGTGCGGGCTCATGTTCTCGACGTCGGTGACTTCGAAGCCGCCGTCCTCGGCCGCGCGGATCATGCCCGACAGGGTCAAGCTCGCGTCGGCGCCCGGAAAAATGTAGCGGTTCATGAACAGGCCCCAGATCAGGTCCTCGGGGCGCAAGGTCAACGCCGAGAGCGGGTTCTGCGGGTTGTACAGGTTGCGGATGCCGGTCCACTGCAGGACGAACAGGCCGTCATCGGCCAAGAGCTCGTGCACCTTCTGGAAGTAGCCGACCAGGTTCTTGATGCCGACGTGCTCGACCATCTCCAAGCTGACGATCTTGTCGAACTTGCCGGTGATGTTGCGGTAGTCGCAGACCTCGACCTTGGCGCGGTCGGCGACGCCATACTTGTTGATGCGGTCGGTGCCGAAGTTCACTTGCTCTTGGGCGAGGGTGACGCCGTAGCTACGCGAGCCGAACTCCTTGGCGGAGCGGGCGACGAAGGTGCCCCAGCCGCAGCCGATGTCGAGCAGGCTCTCGCCGGCTTTCAGCTGCAGCTTGTTGCAGGCGCGATCGATCTTCCGGTACTGCGCTTGCTCGAGCGGCATGTCCGGGGTCTCGAACGAGGCGGCCGTGTAGACCATGGCCTCGCCCAGGCACCACTCGAAGAAGTCGTTACCGCGGTTGTAGTGCTCGCCGACGATGCGGCTGTCCTGTGCCTTGGAGTGAATCGTCACTTCCGGCAGGAAGTTCGTGAACGCCCAGCGGATGTGCGAATCCGTCAGTCGAAACGACATCGTCTCGTGACGGGTCGCGAAAAAGTCGTTCCACTTGTCCTGCGGGATATCGAGCTTGCCGTCGATGTAGGCCTCGTAGACATCGGAGATGGGGACTTTTTTGCCCGACCATTTCCGACCGAGGACGGCGTCTTCGAACACCACAAAATCACTAACGGTATTTCTGCTCATAGGCGGCCGGGCGGGTTCGTAGAGGAGTTTGCGTCTCGCAACAAGCAAAGAGGCGCTCGGGCCGGTCGTTCCCGACGGGGCCGAAACCGTTCAATCGCCGCGCTGGGTGGCCGATAGCCCTCAAATTTCAGCGCGGCCCGGAGGCCCAAGGACGTCGAGGCGGCCAGAATTGGCCGAGCCGGCGGCGCAGGGGTGGAGGTCGGACCGGAGGCGGGTAGGGACCCGCCGACCCACGAGACAGGAGCGCCCGATATCGTGGCACAAACCTGCCATCGTCCCCGAAACCGGCTAGGCTGGCGGCATGGAAGTACGCGGAGGCTCCTCCTCGGCAGCCCTGTTCGAAATGTGCGGGCGCTTCAAGAAGGCTTGGATCAAGGGGGGCTTTAGCTGGGACAGCCGGTTCTCGTGCGTGGCGTCGTCGTTCAGCAGTGAGCTGGACGGCGAGGCGCGCGCCGTCGTGACCCAATACTTTCCCAGCGAATGGACGATGAAGACGGTCGTGAACGCTCCGCCGCAGGTGCGCGAGATCGCCGAGAATACCGGCGGCGTGCGCACCGACCAGCGGCTGTTCACGGGAGACACCAGCGGCCGGCTCGTGGTGTTCGGCTTGTGGTGGCCGTGGGGTGACGAGACGACCATCTCGTTCCGGGTCGGCATCGGCGGCTACGTGCTGGAGCCGGACCTGATGCGGCTGCGCGAAGCGTTCGGCGCGTTGGACTGAGCGCCCCACCAGCCGGCGCTCAAAGCAGCGACAAGATGGCTTCGAGCGAAGCTCGAGACAGCGCCATGAAGCGCAGGCCGAGCTCTGCCTGCGAGCAACGCACGACCTCGCACTGAATGGTGACCGAGGGGCGATCGTTGCCGAGCGAAAGCTCGAAGCCGACGATGCTGCCGGTGGGGATGCGCGCGTTCGTGCGGACGGCGGCGCCGCCCATCGACACGTTCACGCATTCGGCGCCGTGCCGCTGGTCGTCGGTGAGGAGCCAGGCAGGAGCGCCGACGAGCACGCGGTGGTGGTTGCGGCGCTCGGGGGCGCGGCCCGAAACGTCCGGCTGAGTGCCAGAGTGGCGGCTGGTGCTGCTCACGATGCCAGAGAGGAGGAGCAGAAAACATGCCAGGTGCGGCCGGCCTTTGGCGGCGGAGAGGGGGGCGAAATCCAGCGAGGATTGTGGGCTTCCCGGCTCGGAACGCCGTGCAAACTTTGCAATGTTGGCCAAAAATGAGCAGCCGGGGGGAGCTTGGAGCGGATCCTGCTACACCGCCCCCCGTGAGCCTCGTTCAGCTGCGCATTCCGGGTAAAGCGGCGCCCCCCACCGCCCGCCGCGGCTTTCTGCCCACGACGCGCGCCGAGATGAAGGAGCGCGGCTATGCCGAGCTCGACATCTTGATCGTGACGGGGGACGCCTACGTCGATCACGCCGCGTTCGGGCCGATCTTGATCGCGCGCTTCTTGGAAGCGCGCGGCTACAAGGTTGGGGTCGTGGCGCAGCCGGACTGGCGCACGCCCGACGACATCGCGCGCATGGGCAAGCCGCGGCTGTTCGTCGGCGTGAGCGCGGGCAACCTGGACTCGATGCTGAACAAGCTGACCGCGCAAAAGAAGGTGCGCTCGGAAGATCAGTATTCGCCCGGTGGCCGCACCGAGATGCGACCCAACCGCGCCACCATCGTGTACTCGAACCTGTGTCGGCAGGCGTTTCCGGGGACGCCGATCGTGCTCGGCGGCATCGAGGCGTCTTTGCGGCGCATTGCGCACTACGACTACTGGTCGGACTCCATTCGCCGTTCCATCTTGCTCGACGCCAAAGCCGACTTGTTGGTGTTCGGTATGGGCGAGCGCGCGGCGTGGGAGATTGCCCGGCGGCTGGACGCGGGAGAGCGCGTGGCGGACTTGAAGGACGTTCGCGGCACCGCCCACGTGATCGACGACGTGGAAGAGTGGAGTCGGATCGCGGCTTCGCCCAGCAAGTTCGTGCCCGACGGCTTGCCGGTGGTGCTGCCTTCGTACGAAGAAGTGCTGGCGAGCAAGCGCGCGTTTTCGCAGATGTCCCAGCGCTTTCAGGTCGAGACGAACGCCGCCAACGCGCGCCCGATTCTGCAGGTGCACGGCAAGCAAGCCGTCTACTTCAATCGCCCGGCTCTGCCGCTGTCCGAGCAAGAGATGGACGCGCTGTACGATTTGCCCTTCGAGCGCGCGTCGCACCCCAGCTACGGCGGCGAAAAAGTGCCGGCTTTCGAGACGGTGAAAGAGTCGATCGTCACCATGCGCGGCTGCTTCGGAGGGTGCACGTTTTGCAGCATCACCGAGCACGAGGGTAGGGTGATCCAAAGCCGTTCGTCCGACAGCGTGGTGCGCGAGGTGCGGGCTCTGACGCGCATGGCTGGCTTTTCGGGGATGATCAGCGACGTCGGCGGTCCGACCGCGAACATGTACAAGATGACGTGCAAGGACGAGCGCACCGAGAGCGCTTGCCGGCGCCTGTCCTGCGTTCACCCGGGCATTTGCAAGAACCTGGTCACCGACCACCAGCCCGTGATCGACCTGCTACGCAAGGTGCGCGCGGTGCCGGGCGTGAATCGCGTGTTCGTGGCGTCCGGCGTGCGCTACGACTTGGCCGAGCGCAGCCCCGAGTTCGTGCGCGAGCTGGCGGCGCACCACACCGGCGGCCAGCTGTCGGTGGCGCCGGAGCACAACAACCCGCGCGTGCTCGAGAAGATGAAGAAGCCGGGCATCGAGAGCTACGAGCGATTCGCCGAAACGTTCTGTCGAGCCAGCGAAAAGGCCGGCAAAGAACAGTATTTGATTCCGTATTTCATCACCGGTCACCCCGGCTCCACCCTGGCCGACACGGTGGAGCTGGCGCTGTATTTGAAGCGCAAGGGCATGCGGCCGCGCCAAGTGCAGGACTTCATTCCGACGCCCATGTCGATGGCGACGTCGATGTACTACACGGGGCTGGATCCGTTCACGCAGGAGCCGGTCCACACCGCCCACGAGCTTCGGGAAAAGCGGCTGATGAAAGCGCTGATTTTCTATTGGGATCCGAAGCAGCAGCCGCTGGCGCGCGAAGCCTTGCGGCGCGCCGGGCGCGGCGACTTGATCGGGCGCGGGCCGCATTGCCTGGTGCCGCCCGAGGGCGGCTCGTCGTTTCCGTCGTTTGCCGGTCGTCCCGCCGCGGCGCGGCCTCAGAGCTCGGCGCGCGCCGACAAGATGCGCCGCCTGCGCGCCAACAAAGGGAACAAGCGCCCTTCGTAGAAGCGTCGCAGGTTCTTGCGACTCATCGCCGGCAGCATCGCGTCGCCGATCAGTTTTTGGCAGTCGGCAGCCAAGCAGAACAGAGTGAATACTTCGGCCGCCGAGAAAATGCGGGCCAACAGCGAGGGCACGAGGCCGCCCGGGTGGCCGGGATCGCCCCGCTTCACGACCAAGCCGCGAAATTCCCGGTAAGTCAGCCGATCTCGCGGCGGGCGAGCGTGCGGCGCCAGGAACAGCTCCTCGAACGCCGTTTCGTCGAGCTGTCCACCCTGACCGAACACGCCTGACTCGAATGGATGCTTACCGCGGGCAATGTCCGGAACCGAGATGCTGAGCGACGCCTTTTTGCGCGTCAGAAAACCGAGGAAGCCATTGATGATGAGAGCGAGCGGGGCAGCCAAGAACCAGGGCAGGCCGAGAGCGGTCATGCCTTTCAGCGTTTGCTTCGGCGTGACGGCTTCGTCGTGATCGGGATCGAAGTAGCGCGCGTGCAGCTCGAGCGCGCTGCGCTTCCGGCCTAGCAGCTTTTCGGGTGCCACAGTGTGGGAGACTAGAGCGACTTCAGCGGGTGAGGGTAGGGCTCGGGCGTCGACGCCGTCGGCGCGTGCCGCTGTCACCAGAAGGCGAGTAGGAGATTTTGCGAGGCCGTGTGGCCGGTGTTGATTGGCTCGGCCGCGGCGGCTAGCGTGGGAGCCTATTTTGGCCACGAAACTTGCGCTGAGCGAGTTCAAAGGCAACGACCGCTTCATCATCGAGGGCATCCTCGGCGAGGGCGGGATGGGTGTCGTTTACCGCGCACGCGACTTGCGTCGCTCGTCCACGGTGGCGCTGAAGACCATGACGCGCCTGGACCCTTCGGCGCTGCTGCGATTCAAAAAAGAGTTCCGCGCCCTGGCCGACATCGCCCACCCGTCGGTGGTGCAGCTGTACGAGCTGTTCGCCGAAGGCGACCAGTGGTTTTTCACGATGGAGTTGCTGGAGGGGACCGACTTCGTCAGCTTCGTGCGCGGGATCACGCGCGTGTCCGGCGCCCAGCTCACGCGCACCGACTCGGGCTCGATTTTGCGCCCGCTGGTATCCAGCGCGCCGACCATCGAAGCCTCGCTGCTGGTGACGGAGGTCGACGGCAGCGCGCTCCTCGCCATCGCCAACAGTGGTGAGCAGGTCGGAGACGAGAACCGGCTGCGCGAAGCATCCATCGGTCTTTTGGACGGCGTGCTGGCCATCCATGCCTCGGGTCGTCTGCACCGCGACATCAAGCCCTCCAACGTGATGGTCACGCCCGAAGGGCGCGTGGTGCTGTTGGACTTCGGCGTCGTGGGCGAGCTGGGCAAAGGCGGGGAGCGAGTCGAAGATCTGGTGCTGGGAACGCCGGCCTACATGGCGCCCGAACAAGCGCGCGCATCGCTGGTGGGTCCCCCGGCGGATTTCTATGCCATCGGGGTGATGCTGTACGAGGCCCTGACCGGGCAGCTGCCGTTCGACGGCGCGCCGGAAGAAGTGCTGTATGCCAAGCAGCAAGGCCGGCCCCGGCCCCCTAGCGAGATCGTCGACGGCGTGCCGGCCGATTTGGGCGCGCTCTGTCTGGACCTGCTGTCGCCGTCACCGCAAGACCGCCCGGAAGGGCCGGAAATCCTGGATCGCTTGCGCGCGGCCCGGCCCGGCGACGGGGTGCGCATCGGCCGACGTTCGCTGCGGCCGTCCACCACCACCGGTTCGTCACGCGCGTTCGTGGGGCGCGAAGCCGAGCTCTCGGTGTTGCGCCAGGGGTTGCGGCGCGCGTCGCGGGGCGAGGCGGTGTTGACGTTGATCTCGGGCGCGTCTGGCATCGGCAAGACGACGCTGATCCAGCGCTTCTTGAAGGAGGTCGCGCAGACTCCGCGCACGCTGGTGCTGTCCGGCCGCTGCTACGAGCGCGAAGCGGTGCCGTTCAAGGGCCTCGACAGCGTGGTCGACGAGCTGAGCCGTTGGCTGTCTTTGATGCCACAGCAAGAGCTGGGGGCGCTGCTGCCGACCCACACCGCCGAGCTGTTGCGCGTGTTTCCGGTGCTGCGCAGCGTGCCGGCGCTCGAGCGACGCAGCGCCACTCGCCCCGAAACGGCCGAGCCGCAGGAGCTACGACGGCGCGCGTTCATGGCGCTGCGCGGCCTGCTCGGCGCCATCGCCGACGACCGGCCGCTGGTCGTGCACATCGACGACCTGCAGTGGGCCGACGTCGACAGCGTGGCCTTGCTCGAGCAAGTGCTGCACGCCCCGGGCGCGCCGGCCATGATGCTGGTCGGCAGCTTTCGCTCCGAGGCGCTGGGCAAGAGCGCCGCACTGACGGAGCTTTTGGGCTTGGTCGAGCGGCTTTCTCGCGGCGTCACCGTCGAAAGGCTGGAGCTCTCGCGGTTGCCGTACGAAGACTGCGCTCGGCTGGCGGCGTTGTCGCTCGGCGATCGCGCGGAGTCGTCACCCGACGTGGTGCGACGCATCGCCGAAGAGTCGCAAGGGCTGCCGCTGTTCGTTTCGGAGCTTTCGGCTTGGCAGCGCACGGCGGCGGCCGACGAAACCAGTGGGCTCATCTCGCTCGACGCGGTGATTCAAGGCCGCGTGGACGAGCTGCCGGCGGAGGGGCGCGCGCTGCTCGAAGTGCTGTGCATCGCCGGTGGTCCGTTGCCGATTCGGATTGCCGAGGCGGTGGTGGGCTTGAACGAGGCCGAGGCGCTGCGGGCGCGGCTGCGGGTGGCCAAGCTGACGCGCACGGTCGAGAGCGGCGAGCGTGAGCTGCTCGATATCTATCATGGGCGCATTCGTGACAGCCTGCTTGGCAGCATCCACGGCGAACGCCAGCGCGGGCTGCACGCGCGGCTGGCGACCGAGCTCGAGCGGCAGGGTGAGGTCGACGAGGGCGTGCTGGTCGAGCACTTTTTGGCGGCTGGTGACGAAGCCGGAGCGCGCCGTCACGTGCTCGGTGCGGCCGTTTCGGCTGGGCGCGCCTTGGCGTTTTTGCGCGCCGCGGGCCTCTACCGGCGCGCCATCGAGCTTGAGGTGGACGAGCCGCGCTGGGAGCTGGAGCGCAGCGTGGGCGACATGCTGCTGGCCGCCGGTCACGCTAGCGAAGCGGCCGCGGCGTTTGCGAGCGCCGTGCATCACGCCCCGGCCAATGAGCGCACCGAGCTGCGACGGCTGGCCGCCGAGCATTTCCTGAAGAGCGGGGGTGAGGTGGAGGGGCTGCGGCTACTGCGCGAGGCGCTGGCCGACGTGAAGCTCGGTTACCCCGAGACCACGGCGTCCGCGATAGTCTCGCTGGTCAGCAATCGCGGGCGGCTTTTGCTGCGCGGCGTGAAGTTCGAGCTTCAAAGCGACGTGCCGCCGAGCGAGCTCGAGCGTATCGACGTCGCTTTCGTGGCCGCGACCGGCTTGGCCATGTTCGACGTGGTGCGGGCCGCCGATTTCGGCGCGCGGCACTTGCTGCTCGCTCTCGACGGAGGTGAGCCGATCCGCATTTGTCGCGCGCTGTTGATCGAGGCGTCGGGGCGCGCGGCGGTGGAGGTGCGGGGCCGTGACAGCATCGAAGGCCTGGTCCGCACCGCCGAGAGCCTGGCCACGCGCAGCAACGATCCGCACGCCATTGCCCTGGCGCGCTTGGCGGCGGGCATGGTGCGGGTGTTCTCGGGCGAGTGGCGCGCGGCCCAAGCCACGTTGGACGCCGCCGAGCTCATCATCCGCGAGCGTTGTCGGGGCGTGCACTGGGAGCTGGCCAACGCCGTCGCCTGGTCGATGAATGCCCTGATTTTGTGCGGCGAGCTGAAGGAAGCCGCCCAGCGCGTGCCCGAGCTGCTGCGCGAGGCTCAAGAGCGCGCCGACCGCTTTGCTTTGATGCACATGGTCTATCCGGCCGCCATCACCGCCATCGTGGCCGACGATCCGGACACGGCTGACCGCATTGCTCGGGAATTTCCGCGCTTTGGTGGCGATTTCTCCGAAAAATTCACGGGCGGACACTGGGGAAGCTTGGTTTCGCGCGTGTCGGCCAATCGCTACCGGGGCCGCGGCAGCCTGGCCCACCAGGAAATGGAGGTGGATTTCGCTCGCATCAAGGCCGCGCACTTCTTGCGGGTGCACATGATGCGCGTCTGCACCACCTTCGAGCGGGCGTTGTGCGCCCTGTCGGCGGCCGAAGACGGCGGCGATCAGACCGCCATGTGGCGCTTGGCCGAACGCTGCGCGCGTGAGCTGCTTGCCGACCGCCCGGACTACGCGGCTCCGATGGGGCACCACGTGCTCGGCTGTTTGCTGGCCGGCAAGGGTCAGCCGGAGCAAGCGGCGGCGCAGTTGGAGCTCGCGATTTCGGGCCTTTCTCGCGTCGACATGGGCTATCTAGCCAGTTGTGCCAAGGCCAGGCGCGGTGCGCTGGTCGGTGGCGAGGCAGGACGAGAGCTGTTGAAAGCGAGCACCGAGCAGCTAGTCACGCAAGGGATCGTGAACGTCGACCGTTGCCTGGACATGAGCGCTCCGGGGTTCAGGGGAGTCTTGCGGTGAGCGCGGTGCGCCAGCAGGCGCTCTCGGTCGTCGCGCCCGTGACGTTGGGCCACGAGCAAGCGCTCGACGCCTGGCTGCGCGCGAACAAGCGAGCGCTGCAGATAGCGCTCTCGCACTCGAGCACCACCCACTTTGCGCGTTGGGTGCTGCTGCCGCCGACGCTCGACGAGGAGGGACGGACGATCGGTGAGCGTCACTTGCTGGCGTTCGAGACCAACTTCGACGGAGAGCTGGACACCCACATAGCGGACCTGCGCGCCGCTCTGGGCTCGTTGCTGGACGGCGCGTTCGACGGCGTGGAAGGCTATCCCGGTGGCGACGATCTGGCCGGTTTGTCGAAGTTTTTTCGGCAGTCGTCGTTGCGCGCGGCGGCTTTCTTCATTGCGCACGGCGGGCTTTCGGTGCCGGTGGTGCACGGTGACGCGGCCCTGAAGAAAGTCGTCGAGCAGCGACTGAGCGAGCTGTCGTCTGGCTCGAAGGTGCAGGCCGAAGACCCGCTCGGCCTGGCGCTCGAGCTGCAGCGCGCCGCGTTTGCGACCGCCACCCAACAAGGCCTGACCCTCGGTCCGGTGGATCGCGGTCTGAACGAAAATCCGACCGGGGTGCTCGCGCGGGCGTTTGCTCGGCCCTTCAGCGTCATCTTGGCGTTCTTGCTCGCGCCCTTCTTCGAGTGGCGCGACGAGCGCAAGCGCGCCCAGCAGCCCAGCTTCGAGACACCGGAGCTGCGCGCCCAGCGCGACAGCATCGGACTCGAGGAAGATCGCGTCGACCAAAACGGCTTGACCCATTTGGTCGCGCTCAAGCCCGGCCGGTATCGCCCGTTTGCCCTGAAAATGATGGTGTATCTGGTGACGGCCCTGGCCGACGCCGGAGCGCTCACCGGACGCCTGGGTGGCATCCAAACCATCCACTTTGCGCGCTGGGTGGCGCTGCCGGACCGGCGTCTGCTCTTCTTCAGCAACTACGACGGCAGTTGGGAAGCGTACTTGGGTGAGTTCGTCGACAAAGCGTCGCTCGGACTGACGATGATTTGGACCAATACGATTTGGTACCCGAAGACGCGCTTGTTGCTGTTCAGGGGCGCCAAAGACGAAGAGGCGTTCAAGGCCTGGACGCGTGCCAACCAAGTGCCGACGCAGGTTTGGTACAGCGCGTACCCGACCTTGTCGGTGGGGGACGTGCTGCGAAACGCAAAAATTCGCGAGCTTTTGGGCTGTAAGCTCGATCAGCCGACGGCCGAACGCCTCTTGGCGCTGATATGAGGAGGAGCCGTGGAACGAGCTGACGTTCAAGGTTTGATGCTGTTCGCGTACAAGCAGCATCCGCGCTCGCGCTTCTACCTGTTGAAGTTCTCGGGCGGGCAGCCGCGCGAGTGGCTGCGCCGGGCTCTGACCGACGTAACGTCGGGCGAAGACGACAAGGGTGGACGATACCGCTTCAACGTCGCTTTTTCGGCGCGCGGCCTGTCGGCGTTGGGCCTCGACGAGCAGGATTTGGGCACGTTCCAGCGCGAGTTCGTGCAGGGGATGGCGCACCCGGAGCGCTCGAACGTGCTCGGCGATCGCTACTCGGACGACCCGGAGCATTGGCAATGGGGCAACGAGACCGAGCCGGTCGACGCAGTGGCCCTGCTCTACGCGCGCAGCGACGAAGAGCTGTTGGAGCGAGCCGCCGAGCTCGAAAAAGCCTTGGACAAATTCGGCATCGCCCGTCGCGTCCAAGACGTAGCGTTGCCGCCCGACGGTCGCGAGCATTTCGGTTTTGCCGACGGGTTGGCTCAGCCGTTCATCCGCGGCAGCGGCCGCAAGCGGAACCCTGGCGACGCCAAGCTGGCGACGGGTGAGCTGGTGCTCGGTTACCCCAACGCCTACGGCCTGGTAAATAGCGTGCCCAGCGCCAAACAACGGCGCGGCACGCGCGAGCATCCATCGCCCGTGCCCGGCACCGACCGCGTGAGCTTTGGCCACAACGGCACCTACCTGGTGCTGCGCCAGCTGCGCCAAGACGTGGCTGGTTTTTGGCGCTACTGCTGGGAAGCCGCCGTTGCCGAGCAAGCTCCCGACCCAGACGAGCGCGCCAAATTGATAGCGGCGCGCATGATAGGGCGGTGGCCCAACGGCGTTGCGCTGGTCGAGGCGCCGGATGCCGAGCGCCCGCCGGTTGCGGGGCTGAACGATTTCGGTTTTCGCGAGCGCGATCCGGACGGTTTGCGCTGCCCGTTCGGGGCGCACATTCGCCGCGCCAACCCGCGCGACATGTTCGGTGATGACGCCAAGGAAGGCCTGCACGACGCCAACCTGCATCGTCTCGTCCGGCGCGGTCGCGCCTACGGCCCCAAGCTGGCGGGCAGCATGCCGCGCGTGGACGACGGCGTGGAGCGCGGGCTCTATTTCTTGGCGCTCAACGCCAACCTGCGTCGCCAGTTCGAGTTCGTGCAGCAGACGTGGATCAACAGCTGCAAGTTCGCGGGCCTGTCCGCCGAACGCGACCCGCTGGTGGGCAAGGAAGCCTATGACTTCGACGACCAGCCGGTGCCGCGCCTGTTCACGGTGCAGGCGCGCCCGGTGCGCCAGCGCTACGAGGGGGTGCCCAAGGTGGTGCAAGTGCGAGGCGGGGAATACTTCTTTCTGCCTGCGCTCCGCGCGTTGAATTTCTTGTGCGACGGGAGTGACTGAGGGTGGGCCGCGCCGACCTGCGCGGGCGCGTGGCGGTCGTGACGGGCGCCGCCAAGGGCATCGGACGCGCCACCGCGCTCGAGCTCGCCCGGGCAGGGGCCTGGCTGGCCGCCTGCGACACCGATCAGCAGGAACTGGAAAGCACGCTGGCGGAGTGCCGAGCGCTCGGGGCCCGGACCTTGGGCGAGACCGTCGACGTGGGTGACGCTGCGCAAATGCAGGCCTTCGCGGAGCGGGTGGAGCGCGAGCTGGGGCCGACGTTTTGCTTGGTCAACAACGCCGGGGTTGGGGTTTCGGGTGGTTTTTTTGCGACCGAAGCCGCCGATTGGGACTGGTTGTTGCGGGTAAACCTGTGGGGCACCATCCACGGCGCACGCTCGTTCGGACCCTTGATGCAGAAGCGTGGGGCGGGGCGCATCGTCAACGTCGCCTCCGCGTCCGGCTTCTGCAACCTACCCAGCCTGACCGCTTACGGAACCACCAAGTACGCGGTGGTAGGCCTGTCGGAGGCATTGCGCGCGGAGCTACTACCCTTTGGAGTGATGGTCAGCGTCGTCTGCCCCGGCTTGGTGAACAGCTCCATCCTGGAAACCGCGCGCATCCGTGGCGCGGCCGACCCCGAGGCGGAGCGGCAAGCGCTGACCGAGCTGTACCGGCGCCGGGGGCACGCGCCAGAAAGCGTCGCGAAGGCCATCGTCGGCGCCGCTGAAAGTGGTAAAGCCCTGGTACCCGTGTCGTCCGAGGCCTGGCTGCTCTATGTGCTGAAACGTCTGGCCCCGACCGCCTTGCCTTGGCTGCTGCGGGCTTCGGAGCGGCTGTACCAGAAATGATCGACTCTCAGATGGTGAGCACGCCGGGCGGAATGCTCCACGTGCGGGTCATCGGCACCGGCAAACCGTTGCTTTTGCTGCATGGTTTTCCCGACTCCAGCCTCGGCTTTCGTGAGCTGTGCGAAGCCCTGGCGGGGCGCGGCTTTCGCGCCATTGCGCCCGACTTGCGCGGCTATGGGCTCTCCGACAAGCCACCAGGGTTGGAGCCGTACCGTTCGGCCGCCGCCTTGGCGGATCTGGCTGCGCTGGCGCGCTGGACGGGAGACGAGCCGGTGGCGGTGCTGGGGCACGACTGGGGCGGCACGTTGTCGTACTGCTTTGCCAGCGAGCACCCGGAGCTCGTCAGCAAGCTCGTGGTCATCAACGCGGCGCACCCAGAAAGCTACGCCCGCGCGCTCACGCGTAGCCTGCAGCTGTTGCGCAGCTGGTACATCTTGTTCTTCCAGCTGCGCGGCATTGCGGAGTGGGTGGTGACGAGGCGTTGGGTCTTTCATTGGATGATGAAGAAGCTCGTCGCCAAAAAGGCCGCGCTGAGCGAAGCGCGCATCGACGCGGCGCGGCGAGAGCTGCTGCGGCCCGGGGCAGTGCGGGCTGCGCTCAGCTACTATCGCGCCGCCTTTCGCTGGCCCATCCACTGCCCCCGCATGATTCAGGCTCCGACCCTCATTCTCTGGGGTGACAAGGATCCAGCGCTCGATCCTCGCTTGCTCGATGACCTACCGAGCCGCATCACTTCCGTAACCGTGCACCACGTCGAAGAAGCGGGGCACTTCCTGCAGTGGGACGAGCCGGAGCGCGTCGTGAGCGAGCTGGTCGCCTTCCTGGGTTAGGCGCTGCCGCTTTCTGCGTCAGAAGCCTCGCAACTTGCGGGCGTCGGGGCGCCGCGGGCCGGCTCGACCGCCCACCTCCGCGCCGCCCGACATGGCCGAGCGTTGGGTATCCCACCTGTTCGGATGAGCAAGCTCGGACAAGCGCGTGGGTCGCCCGCTCGCGGGCGAATTTTTCAACGTTGTCGGGGCTTCACAAGCGGTGGGTTAGGTCTGTTACGCTTCGGCGCTTCGACCGGGCGTCCGCATGACCACTGTACCTCCGAAGTCTGAAGTCCCAGCCCCCAAGACCGAGGGGAAGCGTCGCGCGAGCGTCCTCGCGCTCAAGCTTTCCGAGATCGCCGAGGCGCTCGACGAGCGGCTCGACGACCCCAACATGGTGCTGGAATTGCTCGTCAACGCCGTCGCCAAAGGCGAGCTGCCGAGCGACGCTTGGGATCGTCTGCACCGCGCGGCGGTTCGCCACGAGAAGGTGTCCGACCTGGCCATGGCCTACGAGCAGGTGGCCACCGACAAGCGCATCAAGCTGCTGACCGGTGAGCAGCAGGTGTTCATCTACCTGCGCGCGGCCGCTTTCTTCCAGGCCGAGCTGGGCGATACCGAAGGCGCCATCGGCTACGCCGAGCGCGCAGCGGCTGCCGTTCCCGGACACGGCGAGGCCTTCGGCCTGCTCGAGCGCTTGTACGGCATGGCCAACAAGCCCGCGCGCTTGGCCGAGCTGTACGTGGACGCGAGCTCGCGCGCGCAGGAGCCGGAGATCAAGCTGCAGCTGCTGCGGCGCGCGGCGGAGCTGGTGCGGGATCTGCCGCAGAGCGACGATCTTTCGATTGACGTCGCGCAGCGCATTTTGAAGCTGGCGCCCGGCGACGAGGACGCGCGCGAAGGCTTGGTGCGCCGTTTGCTGGCGCGCGGGCGTCACAAGGAAGTGGCCGACGTGTTCGAGCACGCGCTGCGGCGCGAGCCTTCGCCCGGAGCCGCAGAAGCGTTGCTGCTGCGTGGGCAGCTGGTCGATTTGTGCTTGGGCACGTTGAAGGACGTGACGCGTGCGCTCGGGCACATCGAGGGCGTGCTGCAACTGGCGCCGAACCACCCGACCGCCCTCGCCGCGGCCGAAGGTTTGTTGGAGCACCGCGCGCATGCGCCGCGTGCGGCCGCCGCCTTGTCCGACGCTTACGAACGCTCGGGGCGCATGGACCGAGCGGTCGCGATGCTGAGCTTCGAGCTCAAGCAGGTGCGCGGTCCGCGTCGCGTCGAGGTGCAGCGACGGCTGGGTATTCTGCGGCAAGACGTGCTGTCCGACCCGGCCGGGGCCTTGGAGCTACTGGGGCCGGTGGTGGCTGGAAATCCGGGCGATGACGACTTGCGAGCGCGCTTCGTAGCGCTGAGCTTGGCCCTCAGCCAGCCGGAGCAAGCGGCGCGGCTGCTGTCGCGTGCTTTGGCCGCCAGCAAAGACAACGCGGTGCGTGCGCGCGTGGGCAGCGACGTGGGGCTGGTCTATTTGAAGACCGGTGACGTCAAGCGAGCCAAGACCGCGTTTCAGCAGGTTCTTGACTTGGGTGAGCGCGGCAACGCCACCCTGATCGCGGCCCGCGAGCTGTGTGAGCTGTGCACCGAGTCGGCGGAACAGAAGCCGCTGCTGACGGCGCTGACGTTGGTGGTCGAGCTGGAGCCGGAGCGCGAAGCTCGCCAAGCGGCGGCGCGGCGGTTGGCGCGGCTCAGCGACGGCGACCCGAAAGAGGTCGAGCGCTCGGTGGTGGCTTGGCGCGCCTTGATCGGCTCGCCCTGGACCGACGAAGCGCTGAAGCGGCTCGAGACGCTGTACCGCGAAGCCAAGGACGAAGACGGCTTGGCCGAGGTGCTGTTTCACCGCGCCGAGCGCACCAAAGATCCCGAGGAGGCACGCGCGCTCGCGCTCGGGGCCGCCGAGCTGGCTACCGAAAAGGGCCGCAACCCCGAAGGCGCCATCGAGCTGTGGGAAAAGCTGATGGAGCGCTTCGGCGCGAGCCCAGACGTGCATCGCCGGTTGATGCCGTTGTTGGTCGCCGCCAAGCGCTTCTTCGAGGTGTGCGAGCTGGTCGAGCAGCAGATCGAGTGGGCTGCGCCAGCCGAGCGCCCCCAGTTGTGGATGGACTTGGCGGAGCTGCGCATGACGCGCCTCGGGGATCCCGAAGGCGCGCTGCGGGCCTACCAAGAGGCGTTGGCGCTCGAGCCGGGACACAAGGGTGCCCGCGGCGCCGTCGAAAAGCTGCTGAATTTGCCGGATACGCGCGAGCTGGCGGCCGAAATCTTGGAGCCGGTATTGCGGCTCGAGCCGCCGTCGTTGGGCCTGTTGCGGGTGCTCGAGGTGCGCGCCGAGCTGTCGCAAGACATCGACCAAAAGTTGAGCTTGTTGACCGAAGCCAGCCAGCTGTCGGCGTCGGCGTTGGACGATCCGGAGCGCGCGCTGGAGCTTGCCGGCACCGGCCTGGGCATTGCTCTTCGCGAGCGACGCGAAGAGCTGGACATGTGGCTGGCGCTCACGCTGGGTGTCGCCGATCAGGGCAGCGCCGCCCACCGCGCGGCGGTGCTGAACGCCGCGCTCGGCTCGGCGGTAGTGGACTCGGCCGCGGTGTTCGAGCTGGCCAAAGCGACGGGCGAGGCCTTCGCGTCGGCCGGTGATTTGGAGCGGGCGGTCGAGCTATTTCGGCGCGCCTTGGTGTTCGATCCGGGCTCGCGCGAGCTGATGAATCGTGTCGACCGGCTGCTGGCCGAACAGGGCGCACCCGAGGAGCGCTTGGCGCTGTACCAGAGCGCCCTCGAGCAGGAGCTGGATCCGACGCGGCGCCGCGAGCTATTTCATGCGCTGGCCTCGCTGCAAGCTCGCGAGCTGGGCGTGCCGGCGGCGGCGGTGAAGACCTTGCACCGCGCGCTCGGCGAAGATCCGAAAGATCGCACCGCGCACGAGGCGCTGGTGGAGATTTTGGGTCGCCAGGGCGACTTCGACGCGCTTTCCGCCGAGCTCACGCGCGCCGTCGAGCTGGAAGGCGGCGACCGCAAGACGTTGACGCTGCTGCGCCTGGCGGAGCTCAGCGAGCGGCGGGGAGACGCCGCCGAGGCGCTGCGCCGCTATCGCGAGCTGTGCGAGGTGACCGATCTGGCCGACGACGTGCTCGAGGCCATCGAGCGGTTGGCGCGCGATCAAAACGACGGCCCGACCGTTCGGCTCACGCTGGAGCGGCGGCTCAGTCGCACGGCGGATCCGGCCGTACGCGCAGCCCTGCTGGAGCGCCTGGGGAACGCCTTTGCCTGGCAGCTGTCGGATCCGGCCGGCGCGGCGCGGGCTTGGCTCGAGGGCGCGGAGCTGGCCGAGCAGCTCCCGGCGGAGCTGGAGCGCGCCCGCCGTTTGTACGAGCGGGTGCTCAGCGTGGACGCCGGTTCGGCGCGCGCGGCGGCGCGTTTGGTCGAGCTTTCGGCGCAAGCCGGCGACTGGGAGCAAGTGCGCGAGGCCTTCGAGGTCGTGCTGCCGACCCTCGAAGAGCGTCACCTGGTCACGCTGTTGCTCGGCCTCGAAGAGCGCGCGGAGTCGAGCGGAGCCGCGCCCGCCTACGTCGAGCTGGTCGATTTGGGCCTGGCGCGCGGGCTGCACGCGGGCAGGGCACGTCACCTGGGCTTGGCCAAAGCGCGGGCGCTTTCGGGAATGGCGGGCGGCGCCGACGCGGCCGCCAAGCTGTTTCGCTCGCTCGTGCAAACGGCCGGTGACGATGCCGCCCACGAGCTGGATTCGTTCGCCGATTTTCTGCAGCGCGCCGAGCACACCCCCGAGCGTGTGGCCGACTACCGCTGGATGATGGCCGAGAGCGTGAAGCGCGCTCCAAGCCCGATCGACCTTTGGCTCAAATGGGCCGAAGTCGAGGAGCAGCGCTTCGGCGAGCCGGAGCGCGCTTGCGCGTTGCTGGAGCAGGTGGTGGCCGCCGATCCGGAGCGCACCGACGCGTTGTTCGAGCTGGCTCGGCTGCGTGCTGCTGCCGGCGATGCCAAAGGTGCCGCTGCTGCCCTGCGCGAGCTACTGCCGCGCGCGGACGCCGAGAGCCGCCCCGCCATTCAGCTGAAATTGGCTGGCATCTTGATCGGGGCGTTGAACGAGCCGGAGGCCGCGCTCGAGCTGGCCGAAAGCGTGCTGGCCAAGAACGCCAGCGACGCCGACGCCCTGCGCATCGTGCATCAGGCGCTGGGTGCGGCGCCGACCCGGACCCGCGCCGCCATGCTGCTGGAGCGCATGGCCGAAGGCTCCGAGGATCCGGACGCGCGGGCTGACGTGATCGAAGCCCTGCTGGCGGTTGCGGCGGCCGACCCGGAGCTGGCGGAAGCGCGCTCGCGCTGGATGCGCCAGCTGCTCGACACCAAGCTCGATCAGCCCGAGGAGGCTCTCAAGCTGGCCCTGCGCGGCGCCGAAGCCGCCCCCGGCGAAGAAGAGCTGTGGGGCGTCGCCGAAGAGATGGCGCGCAAGCTCAACCGCCCGGAGCCGGTGGCCGAGGCGTATACGCGCACCATCGAACGCGAGCTGCCGCCGGCGGTGGCCGAGCGCGTCGGCCGGCGCGTGGTCGAGTTCCAAGAAGAATGGTTCGACGATGGCGAGCGCGTGATCGCGCTGCTTTCGCGCGTGCTCTCGCTTTGCCCGACCGCGGATTGGGCGTTCGATCGCTTGAAGTTGGCGTTCAACGCCCAGGGCCGCTACGCCGAGCTGTTCGAGCTGTACGACGCCAGGCTGGCGCGCGACCTTTCGCCTTCGGATCGCGTCGAGCTGTTGCGTGAAGCGGCCATGGCCGCGCGCGATTTTGCCGGCGACGCCGAGCGCGCCATCGAATATTTCGAGCGGCTCAACCGCGACAACCCCGGCGACCAGCGCGTGGAAGCGTCGCTGGAGCGCTTGTACGAGCGCAACGGCAAGAAGCGCCCGCTGATCGATCTTTTGAGCTTGCGGCTGCGCGGGCCGAACAGCAAACCCGCCGAGCAGAACGAGATCTTGGGGCGCGTGACTGCGCTGTGGCTCGATTTGAACGAGCCCAAAGAAGCGCTGCTGCTCGCCGCCAAGCTGCTGGTGGCGCCGGGGGGCGAAAAAGACGGGGTGGCGCTGCTGGAGCGCATCGTCGCGCTGCCGAGCTCCGCCAGCGCGACCGTGGCCGACGCGCCGAGCGTGCGGGTCGCGGCCGCGCGCCTGCTGTGCAAGCACTACCGCGCCCAAGAAAGCATCGTCGACGTCGTGCGCATGCTCGAGATCGAGGCTGACGGCTCACCGCCGGCGGAGCGCGTGCCGCTGTTGGACGAGGCGGTGGAGCTGCGGCTGGGCATCCTGGCGGATCCGAGCGGTGCGTTCGAGACGCTTTCCGGTATCGTGGCGCTCGTCCCCGACGATCGCGAGCAGCGCGCGCGGCTGGCGAAGCTGGCGGCGGAGCTTTCCGTGCTCGAGCGCCGCGCGGAGGTGCTGCGCAGCGTCGCGCTCGGACCGGTGAGCCAGGCCACGCGCGGCAGCCTATTTTTGGAGGCCGGCGCGACCTTCGAGCAAGGCTTGGAAAACCGCGTCGCGGCTGCGGACTTGTACCGCGGGGTGCTCGGGTTGGCCGAGGCCGAGCGCGCCGACGCGTTGGCCGCCGCCCGCGCGTTGTCCGGCATTTTGCGCGCCGAAGGCACGCCCGAAGAGCTGGCATCGGTGTTGGAGCGCCTGGCCGAGCTGGCCCCGGCCGCGCCCGAACGGCGCCTGGCGCTGGGCGAAGCCGCCGACGTTGCCCTGTCCAAGCTCGGAGATCCGGCGCGCGCCATCTTGAACCTCGAGGCGCGGCTGAAGCTGGGTGGCGACGACGTCGAAGCCATCGACGCTTTGTGCAAAGCGCTCGAGCGCGCGCGACGCTTCGAGGAGCTGGTGGTGGCGCTCGAGCGTCGTGCCGAGCTCAGCGAAGACGACGACGCGGCTCGCAACGATCGCACCCGGGCCGCGCACCTGCTGTCGCGCGCCCTCGAAGACCGACCGCGCGCGATTGCGGCTTTCCGGCGCGTGCGCAGCTTGCACGGCCGTTCGCCCCAGCTGTTCGAGTCGCTCAAAGATTTGCTGACCGAGGAGCAAGACTTCTCGGCGCTGGCCGAGCTGTACGACGACGAGGTGGAGCACGAGAACGACCCCGAGCGCCGTCGCAGCCTGTATTTGGAGCTGGGCGCGGTGCATCGGCACCACACCGGCGAGCTGCTGCGGGCTTTGCAGGCTTTCGTGGTGGCCCGTGACTGGGAGCGCGCCATCGAGGTGGCCGGGCTGCAGCCGGCGGACGCCGCGCTAGGCCTGTCCGTGGTCGAGCGCCTGCGCGATCTCGCCGTTCGCGCGTTCGAGAGCGAGCACGCGCCCGAGGCCCTGGCGGCGGCCGACTGGGCCGTGCAAGAGCTGTGCGATCGCCGTCTGGAGCGCGGCGAGTACGAAACGGTGGTTTCCGAGCTGCTGGACGCGGCCAAGTTGCCGTTCGCCGTCACGCGCCAGCGCGAGCTGCGGCGCGACGCCGCTTGCCTGTGCTCCGATCGGCTGGACGACAACCAGAGCGCGATTCAGCTGTTCAACGAGCTGCTCGCCGAAGAGCCGGGCGACGAAGTGGCGCGCGCCTCGGTCACGCGGCTCTCGCTCCTGCTCGAGGAGCAGGGGCTGCACGCCGAGATCGTGGCCTTGTGGGAGGCGCAGGCCAAAGCGCGCCAGGAGCGCGGCGACAGCGCGGGCGCGGCGCTGCTCTACGCTCGCGCGGGTGAAAACGCCGAGCAGCGGCTGCTCGATCGCAAGCGCGCGATCGCCAATCACGAGGCGGGCGCCAAGTTGGGCGGCGAGGCGTCGCTGTCGGCGTTGGCTCGCATTTTCCGCGAGCAAGGCGAGTTGCCGCGCGCCGCCGACGCCCTAGAGCGGTTGCTGCTGATCGAGAGCTCCGAGCTGGTCGCGGAGCGGGCGCTGGAGTTGCTAGCGGTGTACCGGGAGCTCGGCTCGCCGGAGCGCGCGCGGCTGGCGCTGGAACGCGCGGCGCGGCAGGCCATCGACGCTCAAGCGGTACGCGCGTCCCTGGCCACGCTGTACCGTGAGCTGTCGGACCACGCCGCCCTGGCGTCGTTGCTCGCCGACGAAGCGGGCCGCACCTCCGACCGTCGGCAGCGTATTCAGCTGCTGCGCGACGCCGCCGAAATTCACCTGGTGCACCGCGACGATCCGGCGCTGGCGGCCCCGCTGCTCGAGCAGGCGATCGAGCTCGATCCGGACGACCAGAAGCTGCGGCTGCGCTTGGCTCAAGCCTTGTTTTTGGCCGGGCGCTACCCGGATGCGCAAGGCGTGTTGCGCGAGCAGATTCAGCGCTACGGGGCCCGCAAGCCCAAAGATCGCGCGCTGGCTCACTTTCAGCTCGCGCGCGTGCTGCTGGCCAGCGGCGAGCAAGGTGAAGCCCTGCGCGAGCTGGACGCCGCCTCCAAGATCGATCCGGCTCATCCCGGCATCATGCAGATGCTCGGCCGCGTCGCGATGGAGCAGGGCGAATTCGATCGCGCCGAGCGCATGTTCCGGTCGTTGATGCTGGTCGTCGGGCGCGACGAGGATCCGGAAGCACCGAGCAAGACGGAGGCGCTGCTGTCGCTGAGCGAGCTGTCGGTGCGGCGCGGCGACGAGGCACGCGCGCAAGAGCTGATCGAGTCCGCGTTCGAGACTTCTTCCGAGAATGGTCGCGAAGCGCTGGCGCTGGAAGCCGCGCTGCGCAACCGCGGTCGACACGATTTGCTGGCGCGCGCGCTGCAAAGCCGGCTCGAGCAGGTGCTGTCGCCGGCCGACGCCGCCAGCGCCTTGGCCGACCTCGTCGTGCTCCACGCCGAGCACCTGGGCGGGCTAGAGCAGAAGCGCGAGAGCTTCCGCGAGCGCGCGCTGGTCATCGAACGCTCGTTGAGCGACACCCCCGAGAGTAGTGGCGATCAGGCCTGGTCGGCCCTCGGGCGCATCTACGACCATTTGGGTGAAAAGGACGCCGAAGCTCGCATTTTGGAGCAGCGCTTGTCGCACGCTGGGTCCGGAGCGCCGCCTTCCGACCCGGATCTGTATTTCCGCTTGGCCAAGACCAAGCTGAGCCAACCCGCGACCGTATCCGAGGGCTTGGCCTTGTTGGGCAAGGCGCTCGACCTGCGATTCGATCCGGCTCAGGCCGGTCGCGCGCTGCAGGGGCTGTCCGTCTCGGACGCCCTGCTGCCCGAGCTTTCGGCGCTGCGCGAGCGGCTGGCGCGGGCGCTGGGCGACGCACGAGGCCTGGCGGAAGTCTTGGTGCTCAAGCTCGGTCAACCGGGCGCCTCCGGCGACGCGTTGCGCGAGTTGTTGGCCGCAACCGGCGAGCTGGGCGACGTCGAGCTGGCCCAGCGCGGCCTGGTGGCGGTGTTGAACAACGAGGCGGCCGAGCTGTCTCCACGGGAGCGCGGCGACGCGCGCCTCACTTTGGCGAGCATTTACGCTCAGCAGGGCGACGCAGGTAAGAGCCTGGACCTGCGCGAGCAATCGCTGTCGGCGTTGCCGGCCGAGGAGCTGCGCGAGTTCACGCTGGCGTTGGCGCAGGAGGCGGCCGGGATCGAAGGCGAGCAAGCGCGGGCGGTGCGTCTGTACCGCGCCCTGCACGAGCAAGAGCCGCGCAACCCCGAGCTGTGGCAGCCGCTTTTGTACTTGCTGCGCGCCACCGGGCAGCTGAGCGAGCTGGCCGAGCTCTTGGGCGAGGTGAGCCACGAGGTCGACGATCCCGCGCAGCGCAGCCAGCTGCGCCTGGAGCGCGCCGATTTGCTGCTGCAAACGCCCGGCAACGAGGAGCCGGCGATCAAGGCTCTGTTCGAGGTGATCAGCGACGACCCGTCCTGCATCTCGGCGGTGGCGCGCCTGCGCGAGCTGCTGGTGGCCACGGGACGCGACGCGGAGCTGGCCACGTTGCTGTCGGCGGAGCTCGACCGCGCCAAGGATCAGAACGACGTGGCGCGCGTGGTCGCGCTATCGCTCGAGCTGTCGCGCCTGCTCTCCGACAAGCGCCAGCTGGATGCGGCTCTGGAGGTGTGTCGCGCGGCCCTGCAGTGGTCGCCCGACGACGCGGAGCTGCTGCAAGCTTCGCTGGGCTTGGCCGAAAAGCTGGGCGACCCGCAGCTGATCGCCGACGCCATCGAGGGCCTGCTGCGCGTTCAAGCCGGAGGAGAGGCGGCCAGCCTCGGCCGCCGCTTGGCAACGCTGCGTGAAGAGCTGGGCGATCGCGAAGGAGCCGAGCGCGCTTTGGAGGCCAGCTTCTCCGCCAATCCGCGCGATTCGTCGCTGCGTGACCTGCTGATCGTGCGCTATACGGAGCGCGAGGACTACGGCAAGGTCGCCGGTTTGCTCAACGTTTCTTTGCGCGAGCGCGGTGACGACGCGCGCCTGCTGGATCGTTTGGTCGAGGCCTACCGCGCCGCCGATCAACCGGAAGCCGCGCTGAAGGCGCTCGAGAGCTTCATGGGTACGGCCAGCCAAGACGCCACGCTGTTGCGCAAGCGGGCGCAGCTGTTGAGCGAGCTGTCGCGCGAAGAAGAAGCGGTCGGCGCGCTGGAGCAGGCCTACGCGGTCGATCCGTCGTTGGCCTCGGATTTGATCGACGCCTTGGAGCGGGCGATCGCTCGCGCCGAGCCGCCGGAGGATCGCCGGCTCACCTTGCGGCTGGTCGAGCTCTTGGAAGCCGCCGGCGACGCGCTGGGCGCCCGTGCCCGCTTGTCCGAGTTCGTGCGCGAAGTGCCGGAGGACATCGAGGCTCTGCGCCGCTTGGCGGAGCTGTCTACCCGCACCGGCAACGCCGAGCACGCCGTCGCCACGCTCACACGCCTGGTGGAAGCCGAAAGCGGCGACGAGCTGGTGCGCGACGCCCTACGCCTGGCCGACGCCTGCGAGCAGCTGGGCCGCCCCGAGGACGCGCGCGCCGGCTTGGAACGCGCGCTCGAGGTCGACCGGCGTCGCCCCGATCTGCGGCTGCGCTTGCAGAACGTGTACAGCGCGCTCGGCGCGGTGCGCCAGCTGTCCGACATGCTGCTGGAAGACGCGCAGAACGCCAAGGATCCCAACGAACAGAAGCGGTTGTTGTTGCGCGCGGGCGAGCTCTTGCTCGGCACCGAAGGTCAGGCCGCAGCGGCCGTGCGCATCTTGGAGATGGTGCGCGAGCAGGATCCGGACAACATCGACGCGGTGGTGCAGCTGTCGCGCGCGTACGGCGCCAGCCAGCGCAGCGACGACGCGCTAACGTTGCTGACGACGGTGGCCGAGGCCTACAAGGGCCGGCGCATCAAGGCGCTGGCTCAGGTCTTTCAGGAGATTGCCAATCTGCACTTGCAGGACGGCTTCTTGTCCGACGCGCTGTCGGCGCTCACGCGCGCCTTCGAGCTCGATCCCAAGAACGGCAAGCTTGCCATGCAGCTTGGCACTCAGGCGCTCGAGATCGACGAGGACGAGACGGCGCAGCGCGCCTTCCGCGGCATCGCGATCATGAAGGCGCCCGAGCCCGGCTCGAACGACGGCGCGACCACCGAAATGAAGGCCGACGCCAACTACTACCTGGCGATGCTGGCCAAAAAAGCGGGTGACCCGCGCAAGGCCAAGGTGCTGGCCACCAAAGCGTTGTCCGAGAATCCGGATCACGCGGCGGCCCGAGCACTTTTGGCCGAGCTGTGATAGAGGCGAGCCGCCATGAAGCGAGAGAAACGTCTAACGAAGCGCGAGAAGAAGGAACAAGGCGGGGCAGGGCACAAGCACGAGCAGGGGCACATTCACTGCATTGCGTGCGGTCGCCACATCGACCCGAGCGAGTTCTCGCTCGCGCCGCCCAGCGCCATCGTGATCACCTGCGAGCACAAGTCGCAGTTCCCGTCCTGCGCCACCTGCGAAGTCACCTCGCGCTACCTGGTCGCGGAGCATGACCGCACGGGCAAGCCCGTGAACACCGCCGCCGCGTATCACTGACCCAGCACCACGCAGCCCACCAGAGGTACATCACATCTGGGGCTGCCGCGCCGCAGCTCCCTTGCAGAAACTCCCGTAGCGTCGCCAGGCCACCCCGCGCGAGCGCTTCGGGCTGCTGGCGTTCTGACAGCCCCTCTCGAGAGCCCCAGATGAGAGCCCCAGATGAGAGCCCCAGATTTTACAGGGAGGACGGGAGGACGGGAGGTCCGAAGAGGCGAGAACGCATTTTTGCGTTTTGGAGGACCAAAACCAAAAATATTTCCCTCGAGAGAAGGCCGGAGGGCCGGGCCCGCGACGCTGCTCCGGACTCGCTGGCGGCAGCGCGAGCCCCAAAATTCTCGCCTCTGTCTCGCCCTCCCGTCCTCCCGTCCTCCCTGTGAAAAATCTCGATCGTACGAGGTGGCCTAGCTCCGCTACAGAAGCTTCTGCGATTCAGGCTGCGATTTGGCAGCCCAGGAGGTCATGAACGCTGAGACGCAGCCCACCACGCACAAGCTTTCCTGGCGACGCAGCAGGGGTGCGGTGGACGTCTGTTAGCCCGCGTCGAGCCAGCTGAGGGCGCCGCGGTACATTTCGGTCTTCTTTTCGAGCGGCGTTTCGTGGCCCATGTTGCTGGGCGTGACCACCTTGGTCGGGACGCCGGCTTTTTGCAGCCACGCTTCGACCTGGTGGGTGCCTTCGATCACGCCGTCGTGCTCGCCGGTGATGAGGAACACGCGACGCACGCGGTTTTTGGCCGAGCCGAGCGCCTCCAAGCCGGGGCCGCCCCAGTACTTGGAGTTGGCGGCCAAGATCAACCAGCGGTTGAAGGTGCGGGGCTCGCGCACGCCGACGTTCATGGCCGCGTAGGCGCCCTCGGAGAAGCCGATGAGCGTGTTGCCCCACAGTTGCACTCGGCGCCCGTACTTGTCGCGCAGAGCGTTGATGGCGGCCATGGTGGCGTGGTGCGCGCTCGGCCAGTTGTTGTCCCAGGCGCGGCCGTCGCCGTAGGGCACCGGACCGCTCGGGCACACCAGCCAGCCATAGCGGCGCGCCAAGCTCGCCCAGCGCCGGCAGTCGGCCTCGGGGTGACCGCCGCGGCCGTGTAGGTAGACGATGACCGGCTTCAAGCCCAGCCGACCCTTGCCCTGCGGCTCGAAGTAGTAGGCCGGCGCCGCGCCAGGAAGATCGATCTGCCGCAGCCCGCCACCCACCGAGCGATCGTCGGGGTCTTCGCGCTCTTTGTCGCGACGCTCGTCCTTGTGGACGGCTTCCTTCGGAGTCTCCGGCTCGTCGACCTCGCCCTGCTCTTTCAGCGAGGCGAGCGACGTCTCTTCGTTGTCCTCGTCATCCGTCGGCGTAGGGATGGTGAGGCGCTGGCCGGCTTTGATCTTGTCGCGCCGGGTCATGCCGTTGGCCTTGCACAGCGCGGCGATGCTGATCTGATAGCGCTTGGCGATCTTGCCCCAGGTTTGGCCCTCGGCGACGACGTGCTCCTTGCCAACGGCGGCACCGGTAGCGAGCAAGAGCGAGCAGCAAAGCGCGATTCGGGGCCAAAAGCGCATGGAGCCGTGCGTAGCATATCCCGGAGCGGGGCGGCCAGTTTGGGGCGAGCGCGGGGGCCCCGAGACCCACCCGGCTAGCGCCAGAGCTCGACCCCAGTCGCGACCAGCCGCACCTCGTGGGCCGAGCCGTCTGGGGCTTTATCGGCGAATTTGGCGCCTTCGCTCTCCAGATGGGCCACCAGCTCCGGCTTGACGGCGCGGCTTTCCACCTTGGCTTCCACGCGAGCCTTGGAGCCGGCGGAGTCGGTGGGCACGAAGAAGCCGTAGTCTTTGAAGGTGACGCGGCAACCGGGCGCGGCCGGGTCTTGGGCTTCGCTCAGCTCCATCCAGCAACCCTTGCGGGTGCAGGCGCGGCGGACCTCACCTTCGACGAGCACGTTCTGGTCGGCGAATTTGTCGGGCGACTTGAGCACGTCGGCCAACGCTACCGCCGTGCCCCCGCCGCTCAGCGGAGCCCCGAACGCCTTGCGGGCGCTGACCGGGGACGCCGCCGGCACGGGGGCCGCGGCCTCGGCCTTGGCGGTCGAACCGGTGTCGGAGGACGTCTTGCAGCCGACCAGCGCCAGGAGGAAGAAACCAGCCACTCTTCGAGCCAACATCGTCGAGCAGTATAGCGCTCCACGGCCCGCCGTGCTGCCAGAGCCAGGGCCTATTCTGGCTCTACTTCGCCCTTGCCGGGCAGGTGGAAGCGGAACGCGATGTAGCCCGACAGGTATTCGTCGACCGCGCCACCCGCGATGTACGACACCCTATTGGTGGGCAGCGGGTTGAAGTCGAACGCGTAGCGCAACCAGTCGAAGCCAGCCACCAGGTCGAGCATGGGGACCAGGCGGTAGCCGACGCTGACGCCAGCCTCGAGCGACGACGTCTTGACGTTGGGGAACCAAACCTTTTGCAGCCCCCCCGTGTCGCTGACGAACCGCTTGCCCAAGCGCGCGCCGGCCATGAAATCGCCGAAGCGGAACATGCCGTCGAGCCCGACCCGGACGTACGAGTATTTGACGTCGGGGATCAGCGGGTAGGCGCCTTCGTCACCCTCCAGGATGAAGGAGTGCTGGCCGTAGGTCCCTGTCAGCCCGAGCGCATGCTGGCCAATCGGGAGGCGGAAACGCGCACCCACGTAGAACGCCTGGGCGTCGGTCTTGAGCGTCTTCGCCTTGTCGGTGCCCTCACCGTAAATCGACTGAGTCGCGATGGTTCGTTCGTAGCCGCCCGTGATGCCGATCCACTCCGCGGGACCCTCCATGACGTGGGAAAGCGGGAACCAGTTCAGGTCGATGAAAAGGGACGGACCGAGCGGCAGCTCGTACTTCAACAGCTGGTAGAAGCCCTGCCCAGGACGCACGTCGGCGAGCGTGTCGTGGAACGTGAACGTGCGGTGCGTTGGCCGCAGGCCAGCGGTGACGTCGAGCGGCGAGAGGCCACCCTTGGCGTCGCTGGTGGACGCGCTGGCGGAGGCTTCAGCGTCGCCTTTCGATTCCTCGTCTTCCTTGGCCTCTTCGGCGGGCGGCTCTTCCTTCTTTTCGTCCTCGCTGCCCTTGGCTTGACCGATGGCGGCGGCAACGCTGGAGGCGCCCGACTTTTCGATGTTGCCCTTCAGCTTGGCGGGCGCGCCCTTGATCTCGACTTCTTCGAGCAGCTTGCCGTCGGCGCCGTTCAGCACCTTGAGCTTGACGCCGCCTTTGCTGACCTTGCCGGTGATGACGACGTTCACGCCGAGCCCTTTGGCCGAGTCGGCGATGGCGCTCGGCTTGGCGCTGCCCTTCACGTCCTCGGCGTCGGTGATCTCGTAGCCGCCGTCTTTCTTCAGGGCCTCGATGAAGGCGCTGCGCGCGTCATCGCTCTTGGCACCCTCGAACGCGCCGACGGCGACCTTGGCCTTTGCGGAGGATTGAGCGTGCGCGGCGGTGACCAGGAGTGCCTGGGACGATGCGACTGCGGTAACTAAGGTACTGAGGAAAAAACCGACGCGGAGCGTGCCACCCAAACGCGCAATCACCTTCATGTGCCCCCCGCGACGCAGTTCACGTAGGTCGTCAAACAGGTCTGATCGGCGGCGGGCAGGGCGGTGGGCGCCGGCATCACCGTGCCGCAGGTACCTTGCATGTCCGTGACTTTCTTGAGCAGCCAGCTGTTGGCGGGCGTCGCGCTATCGATCAATTTGTCACCCGTGGGGCAAGGTCCAGGGGTGGAGCCCATGTGCTCGGCGGGTTTGTCCTTGAGCCGCGCCGACACGCCCATCGTTTCGAGATCGAGCGTGCCCGACAGCTTGGTGGTCGAGCCATGACAAATTTTGCACTGGGTCGTGAAGATGGTGGTCACGCACGAGGTCTCGCAGGCCGCGATCGTACTGCCGCCACCGCCGCTGCCGCCCGTACCGGCGCTGCTGCTCGAGCCTGCTGTGCCGGTGCCGGCGGTGGGCATAGGCGCAGGGTAGACGTCGGCGTTCTCCAGATCTCCGGGTTCGGGACAACCCACCGCGAACAGCGCCAATAGGCCAGCGCCCACCCCCGCCACTAGGCTGCGAGCGCGCCGTGCTCGCAAACGCCTCAGCGCTTCGCGTTCGGCGTGGGTTGGGTCTTCAACATCGAACGGGGGAAACTGTCGCTCTTGCACTCGAAATCCTCGACCTTGCTTTGGCTCTAGATGCGTGATGGCGAGCCAAGTGACCCACGCGGCCGGCGAACGAGCCGGCCTTGCAAGACCGGATGGCGGAAGGACGTAACAACAAAGCAGCCGGTCTCGTAAAGCATGAAATGCGCTCGACTAGGCCTTTTCTTCCAACGATCCTCGCTTGATGCATTGGGTGGCCGCCGTTACCCAAAATGGGTCAGATTTCGCCCGGACCACGGATATGCTGAAGCGATCCGATGCACCGCTTCGAACGAGACGAGCTCAAGCTTTCGCGCCCTCAGGCTTTCGTGGATCGCCGCGCGATCCGCTTCCAGGACATAGACGCTGCCGGCATAATTTTTTACCCGCGAGTCTTGGAGATGTTCCACGACACCTATGCCGCGTTTCTCGCGTTCGCAGGCTCTCCGCTGCCCGAGGTGCTGCGGAATGGAACGTGGCTGGCGCCGGTTCGGCACGCCGAGGCCGATTATTTCAAGCCGCTGCGTTTTGGTGATCCGGTCAGCGTCGAGATCTGCCGGGCCCACTTGGCCGAAACCGAGGCAACCCTTGGTTATCGCATCGCGCGCGCCGAAAACGCCGAGGTGTGCGTGGTGGGGCAGGTGGTCCATACGTTCGTGGACCGGGCCAGCTTCAAGCGCACGCTCATCCCGGAGGGTGTGCGGCAAGCGCTCGAGCGCATCGAAGCCGGTACCTGACTAGGGACACGCCTGGTCCAAATCGAGACGGCTGAAGCCAAGCTTCAGCGCTCGGTGGGCTCGGGGAAGGCGGCTCGATACCGCTCGCTGGCCGCGCGCCGATCGACCTTGCCGGACAAAGTGAGCGGCAGGCTCTTCGCGATCAGCGCACGCCGCGGCAGCTTGTGGCGAGCCAGGCGGTCCGCCAGCAAATGCGCCAGGTGAGCGGGCTCGCCCAGTGCGGGGTCGGTCGTGACCAGGAGGGCCGTGACCACCTGGCCAAAGCGAGCGGAAGGCGTGCCGAAGACACAGGCCGCCTGCACCCCGGGCAAAGCTGCCAGCGCGGCCTCGACCTCCAGCGGATCGACGTTCTCGCCGCCGCTGATGATCACGTCGTCACGGCGGCCGCGCACGTACAGCTCGCCGTCCGGGCCCAGCTCGCCGTGGTCGGTCGTGACCAGAAAGCCGTCCTCGGTGAGTCCCGCCGACGCTTCGCCGAGATAGCCGGAGAATAGCGATGGCGCCCGCACCGCGATTCGATCTCCGTCGAAACGCAACGTGACCCCCGGCAGCGGATGGCCGGAACTAACGACGCCGTTCCGCTCCGGCAGCGGATCGAAGCGCTCCGCGTAACGACGCGTCACGACTTGTGAGCCTGTCTCGGTCAAGCCGTAGCTGGTGAGCAGCGGTACGCCCGCCGCCTGCGCGCGCCGGGCCAAAACCGGCGAGCAGGCAGCGCCTCCGACCAGCACCGCTCGTAAGCCGGGTGCTGGGGCAAAGCCGGCGTCGAGCAAGGCCGCGAGCACGCTCGGCACCAGCGACACCAGCGTCGCGGACCGCGCGGCCTGGGCCAACGCGGCAATGCTTTCGAGCACGCCGTTCGGGCCCGGCTCGAACAACAGCACGCTCTGCCGCGCCGCCAGGCAGCGAATCACGATCGAGAGCCCCCCGGTGTGAGCCAGCGGCACGCAAAGCAGCCAGCGATCGTACGCCTGCCAGCCCAAATTGCTGGCGGAAGCGTGGGCCGAAGCCAACATGGCGCGCCGGCTCAGCTCGACCAGCCGTGGGGTGCCGGTGGAGCCGGACGTGGGAATGAAGGCCAGCGCCGCCGCGTCGTCGATCGGCGGCAGCCGTTGCTCGTCGAACGGCGCGGACGCGAGAGGCGGAACCTCGGTGGCGCCGGCGCGAGCGATGGCGGCGCTACGCTCGCCGAGCGTGGCGCGCGTGTGCAACGTGAGCACGGGGGTGCCGGTGGCCAGCGCCGCGTACAGCCACAACAGGCTTTCGGCGTCGGCGCGCGGCGTGAGCGCGAGCACCCGCGGTCGAGCCGCCGCGAGGGCGGCCGCGCGCGGCGCCGTGCGCTCCGCGGCGAGTCGAAACGAGACGGCTTCGCCGCCGTCCACGAACGCAACGGCATCGGGAGACTCACGCGCGGCCGCGAAAACCGACAGCAAGCTCACGACAGCCCGAGCTCCGCCGGCAGGCCCAGGCCAGGCTGCGTCCAGGTTTCGAGCCAGCCCGCGTTGACCGGCGTGGAAAGGTTGCGCCAGGCCGCGAGCCCGCCGTGCGCGGCCAAGCCGTGCGCGAGCCCGGCCGGTAAAGCCAGCGCCAGCGCCGCGCTCGCGCGCCAGGCGAAAGGCCCATCGAACGAATGCGAGACGACGACGCCCACGCCCAGCTCGCGCGCGCATTCGGCCAACCGCCAACAATGAGCGAGGCCGCCGAGAGCCATGGGCTTGAGGACCAAGCAGCGCGCTCCTCGCTCGTGCACCAGCGCGGTCGTGGCCGCTTCGTCCAGGCCCTGGAGCGATTCATCGAGCGCGAGCGGCAACGCTCCGAGCAGCTCCGCGGGCACGACTCCCGGTTCTTCGAACAGCTCGACGCCGATGCGTGCCAAGGTCGGCCAAGCTCGCGCGATGTCGTCCGGGGTCAGGGCGCCGTTGGCGTCGAGCCGCAAGCTGACCTGCGCGCCCAGTCGGTCGCGTACGGCCTGCACGCCCGACAGTTCGCGGTCGAGCAGACCGACGGCGCCGAGCTTGAGCTTCACGTGACGAAAGCCGCCCCGCACCGCCTGGTCGGCGTCTTCGGCGAGCGCGTCGGAGCTGGCTGGTCCCAGCAGCTGGGCCAACGGCCGCGTGCCGTTGACGGCCCCGCCCAGCAGTACCGGCGCGGATGCGCCTGCGCGCTGACCGAGAAGGTCGAGCGCTGCCGTTTCGAGAGCCATGCGTGCCGACGGTAGGCTCGTCGGCAACAGCGCTGCCACGGCGGCGAGCGCCGCCCAAGCTGGGTGCTCGAGCGCTTCTTCTAGCTGCGAGGTGTCGAGCGCGTCGAGCGCGGTCTCGACTTCGGCGAGCGTGTCGGGTGAATAGCCGGGGAGGGGCGAAGCCTCGCCGACGCCGCGCCGGCCGTGTGCATCCGTCAAGGTGACGAGCAGGGTTTCGCGCTCGGGCCAATGGCGGCGCGCGTCTTGGGCGCCCGGTGTGCGAACCGTGACGCGCCGCCGCTCGAGCTTCATGAGCCGCTGCCCGGTGCGTGTGCCACCATGCGCAGGTGGTCGAGCACGATGCCGAGCGCGAACAGCAAGCCGAACAGCAAGAGCAGCTTGGCCGTACCCGCCAGCCGCGCGTTGAGCTCACGACCCTTCTCGCGGGCTACGGCGCTCATCAACTTTCGTCCGAGCGGCAAAGTGAGCAGCGGCAACAGCACCCAGCGGCCACCCGCCGAGCTGGTCGCCAGAAACAGCGGCACGGCGTAGGAAACGGCCAATAATATGCCGTATTCGTAGCTGGCGGCCTTGGCGCCCCAGCGCACCGCCAGCGTCCGCTTACCGACGCGGGCGTCTTGCTCGTGATCGCGCAGGTTGTTGACGACCAAGATGGCGGTGGCCAACGCTCCGACCGGCAGTGAGCACCACAGTGCCAGCTCCGGCACGCTGCCGACTTGCACGAACACGGTGCCGCACACCGCGACCAAGCCGAAGAACACGAACACGAACACGTCACCCAAGCCGTTGTAGCCAAGCGGGTAAGGGCCGCCGGTGTACGCGATGGCCGACAAGATGGACGCGATGCCGATGGCGAGGATGACAGGCCCCGCCACCGCCGTCAGGTAGCAGCCGAGGAAGAGCGCCAGCATGAACACCACCAGCATGCCGCGCTTCATGAGCGCCGGTGTGATCAGCCCCGCTTGCACGGCGCGTGTCGGGCCGAGGCGCTCGGCGGTGTCGGCGCCCTTTTCGTAGTCGTACACGTCGTTGGCGAAATTGGCGCCGATTTGCAGCAAGAGCGCGCCCCCCAGCGCGGCCAGCGCCGGCCCCAGTTGGAAGCCGCCCAGCTCGAAGGCGCAGGCGCTGCCGACCACGACCGGCACGCTCGCCGCGCTCAACGTCTTGGGCCGAGCAGCCAAGATCCAGCTGCCGACGAGGGAAGGGCGCGGTGGAGAAAGGGACGACGCGGTAGTCACGGGGTGCGTTCTCGCAGCAAGAGCCCGGAGACGAGCTCCGGACGTTCGAGCAGCAGGTTGTGCCCGCCGCCGGCGGCAGTGGTCAAGCGCGCGCCGGGGATGATGCCAGTAAGCTCACGGCCCAGTGCGGCGAATTTGAGGTCGCGCTCGCCGACGAGCCAGTCCACCCGGCTCCGCACGTGTGCCAATGGGGGCCGTAAATCTGGCATTTCGGCCAAACCATGAGCGATCAGGCTTTGAGCAAGCCCTTCGGCCTGGTGGCGCAACCGCTGCTCGCGCTGAGCGGCTTTGACCGCCTCGGGCAGGTCACCCTGCGATGCCCACAACGGCAACGCCTGCCAGGCGTCGACGAACGCGGTCAGACCCCGCTCGCGCAGGAGGGCGACGAAGCGCGCGTCACCGGCGCGCCGTTCGTCGCGCTCGGCCTGGGTGCGCAGGCCCGGATGCGCCGAGACGATGATGGCGTGCTGGAAGCGGTCCGGATAGCGCGCCAAAATCCCGAGCGCGAAGCGTCCACCCAGAGAGTAGCCGAACAGCCCGTCACAGCCTTGGCCGAGCGCGGCCAATCGATCGACTTCGTCGTCGAAACCGCCGACGACGGGCGTATCCAGATGGCCGCCGAGGGTGGGCGCTAGCGAGCCTTCGGGCGCCGCGAGCCCGGCGAGGCTGCGCGGGCTGCCGGTAAAACCGTGCAACAGCAGGTAGCGCACGTCAGCTTCGGGCCTCGGCGGGAGCGCTGGCCAGCGCCGCGAGAATGCGCTGGCGCAGCGAGGCGGCGCTGTGTGGCTCGACCCGCAGGTGCACGAGCGTCGCTTGGGTTTGTGTCAGCGCACGAGCGATGACGGACGTGACCGCATCGGGTGTCTCGGGTGCTTCGTAGCGGAGGCCGAACAGCGCCGCCGCGTGCGTTAGCTCGCGACGGGGTGGCGTGAGCCAGAGCTCGGCTGACGAAGGCTCGCCGGCGTACAGCTTTTCGACCGGCAATTGGTCGAAAATGCGGCCGCCCGCGTTGTCCACGACCGCGATGACGAGCGGAGTTTTGACGAGAGCCACCGCGGCGAGTCCGCCCAAGTCGTGCAGCAAGCTGACGTCGCCCAAGAGCAACAGGGTCGGCGCACCGCTGGCGATGGCGCTGCCGATGGCGCCCGACACCAAGCCGTCGATGCCGTTGGCGCCGCGCTGGGCCGTCACGCGCACGCGGGCGGCGGTGGTGACGTACGCATCGACATCGCGGATGGGTAAGCTGTTGCCGAGGGCCAAGACGGCGCCTTCGGGCAAGCCGGCCAACACCGCCTTCACGGCCGCGCCTTCGCTGAGGGTTTCGCGAGCTTCTTGCAGCGTAGCCTCGACCAGCGCGTGGCAGCGGCCGTGGGCGGCGTGAAGCTCGGGCATGAACGGCGCGGGCGGAGGCGGAGGCGCCTTCGAGCGCTTCAGCTCGGCGATCAGCGAGACCAGGCCTTGCTCCAAGTCGCCACTGGCGACGAGCTCGGCGCTACCGAGAGCGTCGGGATAACCGTGCTGAGCCAGCACGATGCGGCGTGGCACGTGCGCGGCCCAGCGCTCGAAGGCCGAAGACGTGGGCGTTTGCCCGAGGCACAACAGCAGCTCGGGTCGGAGACGCGCGGCCACGCTGGGCGCGCTGAGCAGCCAATCGAACAGCGGATATGCGTGCTCGGACGCGGCGCCGGGGAAGCGAATCTGACTGGAAGCTTCGGCGAAGACGGGCGCGCCGCTGAGCCGACCGAGCTCGAAGATCAGCTCCGACAGGTTTTTGCCGTAGGCCGGCAGGGGGCCGACCACGATGCAAGCCGAAGCGGCTTCTGACAGCGTTCGTGCCGTCGCGGTAACGGCGTCGTTGGCCAACAGGGCTTGCGGAGCGGTACGAGCGAGCGGGCGCGCCAACAGCGCGTCGACTCGAGCTTGCAGGGCGCGCTCGGCGTCGTTGCGCGCGGGGGCGGGCTCGAGCGGCTTTCGGGCACGCAGGTTGAGGTGCACGGGGCCGGGCAGCGGGCCCTGGGCTTCGGCCACGGCTTGCGTGACGGCGCGGCGCATGCCCACGAGCGCGGACGGGGCGGCGTCGGGCAGACCGAGATCGAAGAAGCGACGCACGTAGTCTCCGTACAGCTTCACCTGGTCGATGGTCTGCGCGGCGGCGGCGTGCTGCACGTCGAGCGGGCGATCAGCGGTGAGCACGACGAGCGGCAGGTGTGAGAGCGAGGCCTCGACGATGGCCGGAAAGTAGTTGGCGGCGGCCGTGCCGGAGGTGCACAAAAGCGCGCTCGGGCGGCCGCTGAGGCGCGCATGGCCGAGCGCCAAGAAGGCGGCGGCTCGTTCGTCCACGACCGGGCGCACGGTGACGCCCGGCGTGTGCTGAGCGGCCCAGGTGAACGGCGTGGAGCGCGAGCCGGGGCTCACCCACACGTCGGCCACGCCGGCTTGCCGCAGGCTCTCGAACAAGAGCCGCGCCCACTCGCCGAGCAGGTGCGCGTCGCTCGGCGCGCTCGCTTCAGACGGCAGGCTCGCCGACATACAGGTGGCAGACTCCGAACGTGAGCGACGTGGAGGCGACGATGCGCAGGCCCGCTTCGGTCATCATGGCTTCGAACTCGGTCGCGGGCGGGAAGGCGGCGATCGATTTTTGCAGGTACTGGTACTCTTTGGCGCCCGACAACAGCGCGCCTACCGCCGGCACCACGCTGTGCACGTGGAAGCGCGCGAGCGGTCCGAGCACGCCGCCGCGCGGCTCCGACAGCTCCAAGATGGCGACGCGACCGCCGGCCTTGGTGACGCGCGCCATTTCGCGCAAGCCCTTGAGGCGGTCGGGAACGTTGCGGATGCCGAAGGCAATGCACAAGCCGTCGAAGGTGCGATCCGGAAACTGCAGCGCTTGCGCGTCACCGACCTGAAGCTCGATGCGTTCGGTCAAGCCGCCTTCGATCAGCTTCTTTTGCCCGACTTCCAGCATCTTTGCCGATGGATCGACGCCCACCACCGTGACTTCCGGGTGGGTGCGCGCGACCATGATCGCAAGATCGCCGGTGCCGGTCGCCAAATCGAGCACGCGCGCGCCGGGCTGAAGCTCGAGCGAGCGCACGGTCTTTTTGCGCCAGCTTTGATCGATGCCGAGCGAGATGACGCGGTTGACGAGATCGTAACGGTGGGCGATGCCGTCGAACATTGCGCCCGAGCCCTCGCGAGCCTTCGCGGAGCCAAGATTTTCGGTGCTGGTCATGAGTCTTTCGGGCCTTGCGCCTCAGGAAGCTTTGTCACGCATGCCGAGGAACGGCGTCGGATCGATGGATTGCCCGGAGACGAGCGCTCGCAACAGGCCTTCGCCCATTTGCGATAGGGCGCGCAGGTGCTGCAGGCGTTCGCGCTTGAAGGCCAAAGCGGCCGGCTCGCTGCTGGCGGTCTCGGGCAGCTCGGCTTCGGCGCGGCCCAGCGCTTCGGCAAACTCGCGCACCAGCGTGAGCTCGCGCTCGCGCAGGACGCGTTGCACGAGCTTGCCGATGCTGGTTTCGGCTTCGTAAAAGTCGCGCCGCTCGCCGGGGCGCCAGCTCTTCTTCACCGCGCCCCATTTCACCAGCTCGCCGAGCGCCATGCTGACCGCGCCGGCGCTCATCTTGAGCTCCGCGCCAATCTCGGCCGCACCCAGCGGCTCGGGCGAGAGATAGAGCAGGGTCCACATGCGGCCCATCGGGCGCTTGAAGCCCCAAAACTCCATCAGCCGACCCACGGTGTCTGCCACCTCGAGCTCGGCCGGAAACACGCCGCTGTCTGCGCTATCGGACATGGTGGTTGCTGGCGTTGGGGGAGTTTCGGCTGTTGTTTGAGGTTTCAAAAAGTCTTGAAACTTTAGGCTCCCGGTCCGAAGCGGTCAAGCTCCCAAACGCGCCGCCGGCGGGACCGTGACCGCATCGGAGCCATGGTAGCGTGACTGTACGCCGTTGCCGTGCGGCGCTGGGATTCATGGCCGAGGCAGATCCCCTGAAGATCGCCGTGGTCGGGTCAGGCCCGGCCGGATTTTATGCAGCCGACGCGCTGCTGCGCGCAGCGCCACCTTGTGCGGTCGACCTCTACGAGCGCTTGCCGGTGCCTTTCGGGCTCGTGCGCTACGGCGTGGCTCCCGATCATCAAGGGATCAAGCGCGTTCAAGCGGCGTTCGAGCGCACCGCCGCTCAACCGGGGTTTCGTTTTTTCGGCAACGTGGAGGTTGGCCGCGACGTGAGCGTGGAGGAGCTACGGCGGGGATACCACGCGGTGTTGTTTGCCACCGGCGCGGCCCTGGATCGGTCGCTGGATATTCCGGGCGAAGACTTGGAGGGCAGCTACGCCGCAACGTCGTTCGTCGGTTGGTACAACGGGCACCCGGACTTCGTGGACTCGAAGTTTTCATTGGCTGCCGAGCGGGCGGTGGTGGTCGGGATGGGCAACGTCGCGCTCGATGTGGCGCGGGTGCTGCTGCACGACCGCGACGAGCTGGCCAAGACCGACATTACCGACGCCGCGCTCACTGCGTTGCGTGAAAGCCCGGTGCGAGAAGTGGTGCTGCTCGGGCGACGCGGACCGGCGCAAGCGGCGTTCGATCAAGGCGAGCTCGAAGCGATCGCTGACTTGCCCGGCGTGGGCGTCGAGGTCGACGGGGACGTTTCGTTCGCCGACGAGGCGGATTTGCCGGCAGCGGCGCGCAAGAACTTGGCGTACCTGGCGCGGTTGAAGCTCGCGGGCGTGGGCCAGGCAGAGCGCGTGCTCAAGCTGCGTTTCTTGGCGTCACCGGTCGAGCTGCTGGGCGCTTCCGGGCGCGTACGCGCGCTGCGCATCGAGGATAATCGCTTGGTCGGCGCCGGGCCGCACATCCGCGCCGAGCCAACCGGCAAGATCTGGGAGCTGCAGACGGGGTTGGTGATCCGCTCGGTGGGTTACCGAGGCGTGGCGGTGCCGGGCATGCCATTCGACACGAAGCGCAACGTGATCCCGAGCTCGGCGGGCAGGGTGACCAATCTCGCCGGCGAGCCGCAGCTTGGGTTGTATACCGCAGGCTGGATTAAGCGCGGTCCTTCGGGCCTGGTTGGGACCAACAAGGCGGACGCGAAGGAAACCGTCGATTTGCTGCTGCGCGACAGCGCGGCGCTGGCGCGGCGCAGCCTCGATCTGGACGTGCCGGAGCTGCTCCGCGAGCGCGCCGTTCGGGTCGTCAGCTTCGCGGATTATCGCAAGATTGACGCGGTCGAGAAGGCGCGGGGCGAAGCGCGGGGCAAAGTGCGCGACAAGCTCGAGCGCATCCCGGACATGCTGGCGGCAGCCTTCCCAAAGGCGTAGGCTTCGCCCATGTCGTCTCGTTCTCGGCGTCTTGGCTGGCTTCTGGCGGGCGCGCTGTGCCTGCTGCCCGCGGGTGCGCTCGCGCTGGACGCGGAGCATCCGGAGCATGTGCCGGCCAGCGAAGCCGGAGAAGATCTTCAAGAGTACGTGCCCGGTGCCAGCCGGCTCGAGGGGCGCATCATGGCGCCTTGCTGTTGGAACCAAACCATCGACATCCATGGCTCCGAGCCGGCGTACGAGCTGCGGCGAGAGATCAGAAAGCGACTCAAGTCGGGCGAGTCGGCCGACGCCATCGAAGCTTCGCTGGTCACCCGCTTCGGGCCCAAGATTTTGGCCGTTCCCGATTCGAGCCCGCTCGGCGGCTTGGCGACGGTGCTGTCGCTGGCGTTCGGGGGCGCGGGCGTGGCCGGTTACTTCATGCTGAAGCGCTGGAGCCGCGCCGGTAAACCGGGCGAGGGCGCTGGCGGCAAGCCCAAAAAGTCGGACAAGGACCCGGCTTCGACGGCCAAATCCGACGCCCTCGACGAACGGCTGGATCGCGAGCTTTCCGAAATCGGCGATTTGCCGTAAACGGGCGGCGTCATGTCGCTCTTGAAGCTACCGCTCGTCGAATGTCGCGGAGATGCGCGCGCGCTGGGCAACCAGCAAGGCGAGGCGCTGCGCGAACGCATCAACGCCTTCATCGACCAACGCTTGACGGCTTTTGCTCAGTATTCGCGCGAGCGAGGCGGACCCGGGGTCCCGCAATTCTTGGCGGCCGGGGCAGCATGTCTGCGCGTCTTCGAACGCTGGGATCCGGAAGGCGCGGCGGAAAACGCCGGCATCGCCGAAGCCGCGGGCGTGAGCGCCGAGGCGCTCTACGGCTCGACCAACATGACCGACGTACGCGACGTGTTGTTATTGCCCGGCAGCAAGACCGACGAAGGTTGCACGTCACTGCTGGTGCCGCCCGGCTTGTCGCGCTCGCACGAGGTTTTGGTGGGGCAGACTTGGGATTTGAATCCGACCGACTTGGACTTCGTCGTCGCTGTGCATCGGCAGCCGACGGACGGCCCCGAAACCTGGTCGGTCACGTGCGCGGGCGCGCTTTCGCTGACCGGCATGAGCGCGGCTGGCGTTGCCGTCGGCACCACCAACATCAAGACCCGGCGCTCGCGGGTGGGCGTGGGCTATTTGAGCCTGTTGCACCGAGCCATTCGCGCGAAATCGGCGGCCGAAGCCGAGGCTTTCGTGCGCAGCGCCCCGCGCGCAGCCGCTCACACTTACTGGCTGGCAGACGCGCGGGGGGCCACGGAGCTCGAGTGCGATCCGGACAGCGTGGTCGTGCGCCGGGCCGAGACCGAGCCGGTGGCGCGCACCAACCACTGCCTCTCGGACGGCATGCGCCAGGTAGAAGGCGAGCCGGCCACCGCCTCCAGCCAAAAACGACTGGCGCGCGCCGAGCAGCAGCTGCGCTCCGGCTCCCAAGACGTCTCCACGCTGCAAGCCCTGATGCGCGATCGCAGCGATGGCGTCGACAGCATCAACCGCTACACCGAAGACGACCAAGGCACGACCACCAACGCCTGCGTGATCGCCGTGCCCGCCCTCCGCGAGCTCTGGGCCTGCCGCGGCCCCGCCGACCGCGGCGAATGGATCCAACTCAAATTCACGCGGTAATTCGCGGCGGCGCTACGGCGGGTTGAGTCCCCAGATTTTTTCACAGGAAGGACAGAAGGGCAGAAGGGGAATTGGCGCCGAGCCGTTACGGAGCTCGCGTCGCCACGAGAGTTGCTGCTGTACGGCGCTCAAAACCACGACGCAATGGTCGCACTAGATTGGCGCCCAATCCTGCTCGTCCTTCTGCCCTTCTGTCCTTCCTGTAAAAAAATCTGGGTCCTGAAGGAGGCTGGCTGTGTCCGTATAGCGACGGCACGATTTACGCGCGTTTGCGGCGGGCGGGCTTTTTGGTGGCGGCGGCTTCTTCGGCTTTTTGGGCGAGCTTGGCGGCTTCTTGGAACATGGCAGTGGCGGCGTCGGCGGCGCGCTTGGCGCGCTCGGTTTCGCCCCGCATTTCCATCAAGAAGCGGCTCGGGATCGACGGGCGCGGCTTGCCCCATTTCATGCGCTCGCGACAGAACGACAAGACCAGCGTGTCTTGGGCGCGCGTAACGCCCACGTAGCAGAGACGGCGCTCCTCCTCGATGCTGCGCCCGTCCAAGATCGAGCGTTGGTGAGGCAAGAGCCCTTCTTCCATGCCGATCAGGTAAACGTGCGGAAACTCCAGGCCTTTGGCGCTGTGCAGCGTCATCAAGGTGAGAGCGTGGCGCTCCTTCTTGTCGTCGCCGTAGTCGTCGCGATCGGCCAGCGTGGATTCTTCGAGAAAGCCGAGCAGTGAAGGCGTCTCGGCGCGCTCCGTGTAGAGGGCGGCGGAGTTGATCAGCTCTTCGACGGTGGCCCAGCGCGCTTCGACGTCAGCGGGGGTCTTGTACGCGCGGGTCAGCTCGGACTTGTAGTCCACGGTGGCGAGCAGCTCTTTCATCATTTCGCCGAGCGCCTGCTGGCCGAGGCGGCTGCGGTACTGGTTGATGAGCTGACAAAATTCGCCGATGCGCTGGGCGGCGACGGTGGGAATATCGCCCAGTGAGTCCGGCAAGACCTGCCACAGCGGCTTGCCCGCCGAGACCGCGCGCTCCAACAGCGCTTCGATGGTCCCGGCGCCGATGCCGCGCGAAGGCACGTTGATGATGCGCAGCAGCGACACCTCGTCGTTCGGGTTCGCGATCACGCGCAGGTACGAGAGCACGTCGCGCACTTCCTTGCGGTCGTAGAACGACATGCCTCCGACCAGCACGTAGGGCACCTTGGCGCGCCGTAGCTCCAGCTCGAAGGCGCGAGGCTGCTCGTTGGTGCGGAACAAGATCGCGATGTCGCTGGCAGCGGTGCGCGGCCCGTCGGTGACGTCGAGCCGCAGGCGGATGTCGCGCACGACCTCCTCGGCTTCGGCCGTCTCGTTGTCGAAGCGCACGATTTTTGGCGGAATTCCGCCGTCTCGCGAGGGGCGCAGCACCTTTTTGTGGCGGGTGCTGTTGTGGGCAATCAGCGTGTTGGCCAGCTCCAAGATCGGCGCCTTGGAACGATAGTTGTCCTCCAGCCGCACGACTTTGGCCTCCGGCCAGTCTTTCTGGAAGCTCAAGATGTGCGTCACCTCGGCGCCGCGCCAGCCGTAGATGGACTGGTCGTCGTCGCCGACCACGCACAGGTTCCGGTGCCGGTCGGCCAACGCCTTGACGATGCGATACTGTAGGCCGTTGGTGTCCTGGTACTCGTCGATCAGCAGGTGATCGAAGCGTGACGCTTCGGCGTAGCGCGCATCGGCGTGCTTCGTGAAGAGCTCCTCGGTACAGAGCAACAAGTCATCGAAATCCATCGCGCCGACGGCTTTGAGGGCGGCCTGGTATTTGCCGTAGGCCATGGCGGCGAGCTGGTCTTTGTCTTTGGCGGCGGCGTCGAATGCCGAGTCGGCCCGCACGCCCTGGCTCTTCCAGTTACCGATGTAGCCCAGCAGATCGGCCGGCTTCAGCGTCTCGTGGCCGACCCGCACGTCACGAAGAGCGTTGCGCGCCAGCATCTCTTGATCGCCGCGATCGTAGATCGAGAAGGCTTCGGGGTAGCCGAGCAGCCGGGCGTGGCGGCGCAAGACGCGCACGCACAGCGAGTGGAATGTGGAGATCTCCGGTGGTTTGTCGCCCTTTTTGCGGCGCCCCAGGAGCTTCTGCGCCCGCTCACGCATCTCGCGCGCGGCCTTGTTCGTGAACGTCACGGCCAGAATGCGGTGCGGCAGGGTGCCGGCCTGAATCAACCGGGCGATTCGAAACGTGATGACGCGCGTTTTGCCAGTGCCGGCGCCGGCCAGGACCAAAAGCGGTCCGGTGAGGGTCGTAACGGCGTCACGTTGGGGTCGATTGAGCTCGTCGAGATTCACGGGGTGAGGGGGCGCCTTCGGGGAATCAACGGAAAATCAGCCACAAGGTGCTGGAGAGCACGCCCATGACGCTGCCGACGAGCGTCAGCACCTTGCCCCACTTCAACTTGCCCTCCGCGTCGGCCACTAGGCCGTGGGATGCGGATTGCATGGCCAAGTAGCAGAACACGGCGCCGCCGAGGCCGAGGCAAAGGCTGACGCACAGCACCGAGCTGGCGAGCGAGATGACGAGCCAGGTCGTCGCTTGACCGTGCAGCTCCTGAGCAGCGGCCGCCGGATGGGTCAGGGGCGGGGCTTCGGTCTGCATTGCCGGACGTTCTTGCGTGCGATCGCGGCCGCTCTGCGTCAATGCGCGATGCGCGGCAGCTCTCGGCCGGCCGTTTTGCCAGCTAAGGCGCGCGCGGGCATGTCACTCGGCGGGCGACAACAGACGGGTGGCCAAGAGCGCGCGGGCCGTTCCGCTCACGGTTTTGAGCTCGATGCGCGCGTTCAGCGAGCCCAGCGGCCCGCGCCCATAGGCGCAGAGCCGTACGCTGGCGGCGGATTCGCCGACCGATGCCTCGAGCTCCACGTCGCTGTCGGCCTCGATGGCGCGCAGCTCGACACCGGCGGCGGCGCCCTCGATGGCCACGTCGATGTCGAGACAGCGGTCGAGCGGCACCATCACCGGCTGCGTCACCAGCTGCTCGGCGCCGAGCGAAAGCTCCGACACCTTGCCGATGGCGTTGGCGCGCAACAGCACGCCCCGCGCGAGCATGCGCGATACGAGCCGTCCTCCGGCGAGCGGGAGGCGTGACAACTCGGCCGGCACGTCGGTCTCGGTTTCGGTGACGACGGCGACAGGCCCTGGGCCGAGCAGCGCGCTCGTGTCGAGCCGCAGCTTGCCCGCGCCGCAGCCGAAGAGCGTGAGCGCTCCGCCACCAGAGCCGGCGGCTCGCAGCTGCCCGGTTTCGCTCCAAAGCCGCGCGTCCAATCCGCGCAACGGGGCCGCGCCCACGATGTCGATGCGGGTGCAGCCGTCGCGCAAGCTCAACGACGTCGGGCTGCGCCGTCCCACGCCGAGCTCGAGCTTGGCGACGGCGATGTTGGGCGGGCCGTAGCCGAGCTTCTTCAGGCGAGCGGCCACGGCTTTGAGCTCGCTGGCGAGGTCGCCGCTCGGGTAGACGTCGCGCCGCAATACCTCGCCTTCGATCTCGCTCTCGGTGCCGGCGACGGAGCGAGAGAGCGCTGCCACCGCCAAACCTCGTCCGGCGTGGGGACGGATCTCGAACGAAATGTCGGTGGTGACCGGCGAGCAGACCACGAGCGCTCGCTGGCGGCCGCTGCCGACGGCGCGTCCGAGGACCCGCCCTTGGTCGTCCAACGCGGCAACGTCCAAGTGCGAAACGTCGTCGGAGGGGATGAACAAGCCGTGCACGCAGCGCCCGGCGTCGATGGTGGCGGGCAGGGTGGTGGCAACGGTGGCGTCCAGGGCCAGCGCGACTCGCCGCAAGTCTTGGAATTTCCCGCCCACGCGCTCGCGCTCGCGCAAGACCAGCGCGTCCAGGCCGGGCCAAGCTTTCAGGCGCGCGCTGTTGCCCTGCTCGCGGCTCTTCACCGCGTAACGCACGGCGGCTTTGGCGGCGAGCGCGGGCGGTACTCGTTCGCTGCCGACGGCGACGATGCCGTGCCCTTGGGCGATGCGAGCTGCCAGCACGATGCGCCCTGGATGCGGCGGACAGATCAGCAAGGATGGCTCGCGATCCGGCGCCTCGTCGCTGCCGAGCGGCGTGCCGTCTTCGCCGTAGGCCAACAAGTCCAAATCCTCGATCGACTCGCTGCCGCGCGCGATCACGACCACGCAGTCGTCTTTCGGCACCTCGAGCAAAGTGGAGATGCGATCTCCGGCGATGCCGGGCTCGACCGCCAGCATCACGCTATTGCCGAAAGACGTGGCGCCCTTGAGCCGACGCGGATCGAGCGGCTTTTCGGCCACGCGCAAGCTGCCTGCCGGCGCCATTCGCGGCGGCGGGGCAAGCGGGGCCGCGCGCTGACAGCCGCCCGGCCCGAATAGCAAGCCCGCGACTGCGAGCGCACGAGCGAGCCGCTTCATGACCCCTCCGGACGCGCGGGGCCCATTTGAAACAGGAAAAACAGCCACGACAGCCCGAGGCCGCGCGCTTCGACGTCGAGCTCGACTTGGCCACTTCGGCCGGTGCAGAAGCCGAGGTGAGGGCCGAGCGCGGGATCGGTGCTGGTGGCTTCGGCGCTGGCGGCGCCGGCGCGCACGCCGAGCGACACGCCTTGCGACGTACCGTGCAACACGGCGGCGGCCGCCAGGTAGCAGGTTCGAGGTAACAGCGCGCGCGGCAGCAGCGTGCGACCTTGCGCGCCGAGCGTGGTCGCGACCAGCGTGCCGAGGCGGCGTGGCGCCGTGCTCCGCCCCAGCGCGCCCACCAGCAGCTCCGCGACCTCTGGCCCAAAACGAGCGGGCAACCCGCGGGGCAGCGGAAAGTGCGCCACGCTCAAGCGCCGCTCGGCCTCGCGCGGGCTGGTGTCGAGCGACACCAACAAGCGGCGCGCGCGCGCCGTGCACAGCTCGTGCTGGACGTCGCCGCGCGGCGTAGTTTCCAGCCGCTCGACCTTGTCGTCGTCGTCGTTCTCCGAGAGCAGCAGGGTGTACGGGGGCGCGTCGTCCTCTCCCGTGGCCAGCAAGCGATGACAGCCGGGCTCGAGCGCCAGCCGCACGTAGCCTCGGGTCGGCAAGATCGCGGTCTCGGTGGCGGTGGCGCCGGCGTTCTTGGACGCTTCCTCGAAGCGCCGCACCCGCTCGCCCAACGGCTCCCGATCCGGCAAAAGTCCAGGCTCACCGGGCGGGGCCTCGGGTCCGGTGTCGCGCTCGGGCAGCGTGCTCTGCAAAGGCGCTGGCGGCGCGGGACCAACGGCGACGAACGGATGAACCATCGCGCGCGGTGAGCGCATCTCGACCAAGACCTGCAGCAGGCTCACCCGCTCTTTGCCGCAGCGAGTGAGCTGGAAGGCTCCCGCCGCGCTGGCGAACGTGTGCTGCAGACCCTGCCAGGGGTGCACGTGGATCACCAGTTGCGTCGACACCGGCGCCAGCAAGATCAAGGTCGTGCATTCACCGCCCGCGCTTCCGAGCGCCCAGGGCGGCAGCACGATCGGCGTCACCTCGCCGCGCTCCATGAAGCGGAAGCGCAACCGCTCCGAGCGCGGCTGATCCGCGAACGCGGCCTGGACGCGCGTCAAATCTCGACCGAGGTCGGCCTGCGCCGGACCCGCCAAAAGCATACAGAAAAGAGCCAGCCCCAGCGGCCAGCAGCGCCGCCGTGACTGGCTGGCAAGCGCCAGCCGTGTCAGCCGGGGACGCGACGGAACGGCGCCTCCACGAAGCTCTTGGAGGGCGCGCTCCACACGAACAGCTTGTGGGCGGTGACTTTGCCTTCGTCGACCGCCGTCACCAGGTACGACAGCTCGAACGAGGGAGCGCCGGTGCCGCCCATGGTCATGCTGGCGGCGTCCTCGGCGCTGAAATAGGCTCCGCAATCCAGGTGCGAGTGAAAGAACACCTTCACCGGGCGGCCGTTCTCGATGCCCTGACGAATGGCCCGCTCGAATTTCAGCGCGTTGATCTTGAAGTAGTCGTGCCCGGTGCGCGGGTGACCTTCGGGGTCGGCCAGGTGATACTTGTTGGCTAGGTTCTCCAGCTCGACGGCGCGGTCGGTGGCGAGCGGATCGGCGGCGGGACCTTCCAGGTATCCGCACGCCTCTTCGTTGCGGGCGTAGGCAGCGCGGCCGGCTTCTTCGACGACGGCCAGAACGCTCTCCGGAATCGCGACGTTGCCTTCGGTCCAAGGACTTTGCATCATCGTTCTCGTCTCCACGGGCGAGCACGCTCGCCGATCCTGGCTTCTGGCTTCACTGCGCCTTCGGCGCTCCCTCGCCTTCGGCTCGGGCCGTAGGCCTCCGTGGACTTCGTCCAGCAGGCTGGACTCCGTCCACTGCGGCTCGTTTTGGCTCCGGTCCGGTGCTCACGTACCCACGGGAGCGCAGCTCCGGTCCTCGCCAAAGCCTCGCCAGAAGCCAGGCTTGGCAAGCGGGCGGCTGCCAGGTGAGGTTGAGGATGAGTTTGCATGGGGCTCACCAGATGTAGCGTTTTTCCCACTTGATGGGGGAGAAGTAGCGGTCGCTGCGGTCGCAGGCGATGGTGACGACACAGCCGCCGCCCTGCTCTTTGTGCAGTTTTTCTGCGATTTTCACGGCGGCGAAGATGTTGGCGCCGGTCGAATGCCCGATCGGCAAGCCCTCTTCGGCCGCGACCCGGTCGGACATGTCCCAGCCGTCTTCGGTGGCGATGGGCATGATCTCGTCCGGCAAATGCGGATCGTAGATTTTAGGCACGATGCTCGAAGCCATGTGCTTCAAGCCTTCCAGGCCGTGCAGCGCTTCGGCCGGCTCGGCGGCGACGCAGTAGACGGGGCGCGTGTGCTCATGCAGGCGCCGAGTCGTGCCCATCATGGTGCCGCTCGTGCCGAGCGACGTCACGAAGTGGGTGATGCGATCGCCGAGCGCGTTCAAAATCTCGACGCCGGTGCCGTGGTAGTGGGCGAGCGGGTTGCTCGGATTGGAGTATTGGTCCGGGTAGAAGTACTTGTCCGGGTTCTCTTCGACGATCTTGCGCACCAAGCGAATGGCCCCGTCGGAGCCTTCCATCGGATCGCTGAAGATGAGCTCGGTGCCGAAGGCTTGGGTGATGTCCTTGCGCGCCTTGGTCACGTTGCGCGGCATCACGAGCTGCACGCGGTAGCCAAGAGCCGCGCCCACCAGCGAATAGGCGACGCCGGTGTTGCCGCTGGTCGAATCGATCAAGATCTTGTCCGAGGTCAGCCGACCGTCGGCGATGGCGTCCTGCATCATGCGCAGCGCCGGGCGGTCCTTCACGGAGCCACCCGGGTTCATGTATTCGAGCTTGACGTAGACCTCGACGCTGGGCGCCGTTCTGGCCACTTTCTCGAGCCGAATGAGCGGGGTATTGCCGACGGCGTCGATGATCGACGAAAGCCGCCGCGAGCGGGCGAGGCGCGGAATCGCTGTCACGAGCTTTGCTCCAAAATACTTCTGAGTTGAGCGAGCGCTCGCCAGGCGCCTTCCGCAAACTCGCGCGCTTCGGCGTGGCGAAACACCGCCGCGTGCGCAAACTGGGGGGAAGGCGTGCTGGCGGTGGCTTCGGCAACGTGCTGGGCGCCCGCGCGCGTCAAATACTCGCGCTCGACGTGGGCGGGCCAAGGCGGCACGCTTTGGACGACGAACGTCGACCGAAGGATTCGCTCTTGTCCGCGATCACCGACGGTCGCGAGGAGGCGCTGGCGGGCGTAGCGGTCCATCAGCCGCCGGCAATGGCAGGAACGATGCTGATCTCGTCACCGGACTTGAGCTTGGTCTCGAGGCCGTCGAGGAAGCGAATGTCTTCGTCGCCGACGTAGATGTTGACGAAGCGACGCACGCCTTTGTCGTCCAGCAGGCGGTCGCGGAGACCGGGGTGCTTTTGCTCGAGCGTCTCGATGACGGCTTTGACGGTTTCGCCCGGGGCTTGGACTTGTTCTTCGCCGCCGGTGAGGGAACGGAGGGGGGTGGGGATTCTTACGGTGATCATGGGGATTTCAGGGGGCAGGGTTGGCGATGATTCGGGGGCTTTTCATGCGGCGCAGCTCGGCGCTGTGTACCGCAATTCTTCGATCTCGAGGATAGTGGGGGAGCTGCCGCACAGCGGGCAGGCGGGGCGGGGCGCGGCTGAAACCTGACGGAGCTGGTCGCGCTGACCGTCGTAGGTGTAGAGCGAGCCGAAGGCCGACGCATCCCCCCCGAGCACGCGGAGGGCGAGATCAGCCAGGAGCGCGCCGCACAAGCCGACGACGGGGCCCATGACGCCCGCTTCGGAGCAACCTTGCTGTGCGCCCGGCGGCACGTCTTCGAACAAGCAGCGGTAGCAAGGCGCGCCGGCGGCCGAAACCGCCCAGGCGGTGCCGACCCAGCGCACGGCCGCGCCGTGGACGACCGGCTTGGCTTCGAGGTGGGCCGCGTCGGCGGCCAAGAACTTGGTGGCGAAGTTGTCGGACCCCTCCAGCACCAGATCGACTTGCCGCAGCAAGCTGCGCGCGTTCTCGGGCAAAAGGCGCGAACGCACCGGCACGAGGCGCGCTGGATCTGCGCCCGCCGAGAGCAAAGCTTGCTGAGCGGCTTCGAGCTTGTCGCGCCCAACGTCGCTATCTCGATACAAGATCTGCCGGTGCAAGTTGGTTTCGTCGACGACGTCGTCGTCGCACAGCCACAGCTCGACCTCCGGAACGCGCGCCAAGATCGCGGCCGCGGGGCAGCCCAAGCCGCCCAGGCCGACGACCAACACGCGTGGAGGGCGGTGCGCTTCAGCCATGGGGTTTGGCGGCTTCGGCCTCGGATTTGAAATACTCGTCCAGGCTGAAATAGCGCTCGCCCGTGTCGCACAAGATCGTCACGACGTTCTTGCCGGGTCCCAGCTCACGCGCCAAGTCGAGCGCGATGGCGACGTTGGCGCCGGCGCTGATGCCGGTCAGCAAGCCCTCGCGCCGCGCCAGCTCGCGCTTGGTCTTGTAGGCGCGCTCGTCGGAGATGGTACGCACTTCGTGCGGCACGCTCGGGTCGTAATTCTTGGGCACGAAGCCGGCGGCGATGCCCTGGATCTTGCTCGGCCCGCGCTCGCCGCGCGAGATGGTCGCGCATGTTTCGGGCTCGACCGCCACGATGCGGCAGCCCGGCGCGCGTTGCCGCAGCACGCGCCCGACGCCGCTGATGGTGCCGCCGGTGCCGACCGCGGCCACGAAGCCGTCGAGCGACTCGCCGTCGAGCGCATGGAAGATCTCGGCCACGGTGGTGCGCGAGTGCACCTCGGGATTCTGCTCGTTCTCGAACTGCTGCGGCATGAACGCCCCGGGCGTCGTGGCCGCCAGCTCCTTGGCTTTGGCGATAGCGCCGTCCATCTGGTCGGCTTCGGGCGTCAACACCAGCTCGGCCCCGTACGACTGCAGCAATTGCCGGCGCTCGAGGCTCATGCTCTCGGGCATGGTCAAGATGCAGCGGTAGCCGCGCTGCGCCGAGACGAGCGCCAGCCCAATGCCGGTGTTGCCGCTGGTCGGCTCGATCACGACGCCGCCCGGTCGCAAACGGCCATCTTCTTCGGCTTGCTCGATCATCGCCAGGCAGATGCGATCTTTCACGGAGCCGCCCGGGTTCATGGCCTCGAGCTTGCCGAAGACCCGCCCGCGCGGCTCTTCGGTGCCCATGCGGCGGATCTCGACCAGGGGCGTGTCGGTGATGAGATCGATGATCCGCGAGTAGATCAGCGGTCGATCGGGCAGGGGCGGGAGCTTTTGCGTATCGGTCATCAGCAAGGACTCGGCGGTGGCCAGCGGCGGAGGCTCAGATCACGTAGACGTAGCGTTGGGAAGAGGGGCGACGCATGCCGAACTCTTCGGCGCGCGCGCAGATGTCACTGATGCTGACGGCGTCGAAACAAGCTTCGACGCTCGCCGACAGATCCCGAAACACGAGCTCGGTGACGCGCTTGGCGTCGCTGGCGGCTTGAGCCTTGCGGCCTTGGGTCTCGCGATCGCCGAGTTGAATCGGACCTTCGAGCGCGCGCACCACGTCCCCGAGGCGAATTTCGGCGGCCTTGCGCGTGAGCGAATAGCCGCCTTGCGGCCCGCGCTTGGAACCGACGATGCCGCCGCGCTTCAGGTCCTGGAAGATCTGCTCCAGAAAGCGCGGTGGAATATTCTGACGTTCCGCGATGTCCTTGACCTGGGTGGGCCGGCCGTCGTTGTAAAAGGCGATATCGAACAGGGCGCGAACCGCATAACGACCCTTGTTCGAGAGCTTCACTCGATGTGTTTTGTCATTGGCACATCGGTTTTGTCAAGAACCCGCCGCCGCAGCCAAATCCACGCCGGAACGGGGTCTTGAGCGACCCTGCGCCGCCCCGGCGCCGTGGGCACCGAGGCTGTTTTGCCTTTCGGTGCCTTTTGACTTGGGTGTAAAACCCCGAGGGCCTAGAAAGCGTGGATTTCACGCCTGCGCACACCTTTGCTCAAAAGGGGAATCTCCATGAAGCACAGCATTGGATTGATCGGTCTCGCCCTCGTCGGCCTCGGCGCCTGTCAGCAGCAAGAGCCTGCCGCCGCGCCGCTCGCGGCCCCGCCGCCCGCGCAGCCGGTCGCCGCCGCGGCGCCACCGCCTCCCGCCGCGCCTGCCGAGGCGCCCAAGCCCGTCGCGCCGCCGCCGGCCACGGCCGACGAGCGCGCCAAGTGGTTCAAGGACTGTTGGACGCTGTTCAACGCCAAGGATTGGAACAAGTTCCCCGGTTGCTACGCCGAAAACGCCAGCAGCGAGCAGGTCGACATGGGCATGCCGGCTCTGGTCGGGCGGGCAAACGTCATCGACAAGAATGCCAAGGTGTTCGCGACCGCGTTCCCCGATCTGGTGGGCGAGAGCGAGCTCACCATCGTCAGCGGCAACGACATCTTGTCGGTCGTGTTGCTGAAGGGCACCCACAAGGGGCCGCTACCGGGCCCGCAGGGCGAGATCCCGGCGACCAACAAGAAGATTGGCTACTTGGCGGTGCAGCACGTGCAGACGACGCCCGATGGCCGCTTGGTGGCCAAAGAGCGCTTCATGTACGACGGCGGCACGTTCATGAGCCAGCTGGGCTTGAGCCCGATGCCGGCGCGCAAGCCGCTCGATCAAGGCTGGGCCGAGAAGCCGTCCCTGATCAGCAGCGGCAGCGAAGCCGAGAAGGCGAACCTGGCCGTGCTCGGGGCTTACACCGGCGCGTTCAACAAGCATGACGCCGCCGCATTGGCCGCGACCCTCACCGACGACGTCACGTTCTCCGACCTGTCGTCTCCCGCCGATCGCGTCGGCAAGAAGGAAGTGTCCAAGTCGAACGAGGAAATGCTGAAGGGCTTTCCGGACGCGAAGATCGATCAGACCGCGGCGTGGGCGGCCGGTGACTACGTGATCTCGACCGGACGCTTCAGCGGCACCAACACCGGCGACATGCCGAGCATGAAGCTCAAGAAGACGGGCAAGGCCGTCAACGTCGAGTACTACATGGTGACCAAGGTTGCCGGCGGTAAGGTGAAGAGCAATTGGCTCTTCTCGAACGGCATGGCGTTCGCGGGACAGCTTGGTCTGTTGCCGCCGCCCAAGGCGGCCAAGCCCGCGGCGGGCAAGGATCCCAAGGCCGCGGCGACGCCGGCCACGGCTGCTCCCGCTGGCAAGGACGCCAAAGCCCCGGCCACGCCGGCGGCGGCGGGGCCCGCGGCTGGCGCGCCCAAGACGCCTGCCCCGGGCGCACCGGCGGCTCCCGCGGCCCCGAAGGACGCCAAGGCGCCCGCCGCCGCACCGGCGGCTCCGGCCGCGCCGGCTGCGCCCAAGGACGCGAAGGCGCCCGCCGCCGCACCGGCCGCGCCCAAGGCGCCCGCTACGCCTGCGGCTCCGGCCGCTCCCGCAAAGCCGCCCGTCATGAAGTGACGTCGAGCCGCTGACTCGACACGCCTGGCGGCGGCGTTCGCGAAAGCGGAGCCGCCGCTGGCATTTTGTCGCGTGCTATGGTGGAGCCTTGGCTTCTCGTGCGGCAGGCGGCTGGGGCAGGCTCGCGCTGAGCGTCGTCACGATGCTGTCGGTGAGCGCGGGCTGTGGCAAGTCGACGTCGCAGTCTCCGCGCACGACGAGCGCGGGCGACGCAGCCATCGCCGGCCAGTCGCCGAACGAAGGCGGGGCGCCGAGCGAGGGCGGGGTGCCCAGCGAGGGTGGAATGCCGAGCTTGGGCGGCGGGGGCGCGGTCGAAGGTGGGTCACCTCCGGGAGGTGCGGGAGAGCCGTCGTCGGTGGCTGAAGGCGGCGTCGGCGGGGAGCCGGTGCCGGCTCCACCCGCCTTGTCGCTCCGCGCCGTCTCTATCTACCAGACCCACGAGCTCCCGTTGATGCAAGGAGGCGGCGAGGTCGTTGCCGACGACCGTCCGGCGCCGCTGGTGGCCGGCAAACGCGCGCTGGTTCGCGCCTTCTTCGACATCGAGCCCGGCTTCGCGAATCGTTCGTTGATTGGCGTGCTCGATTTGAAGACTCCTCAGCTCACCCGCACCGTGGTGAGCGAACGCATGGTGACGAAAAGCTCGCTGCAAGACGATCTGGCGAGCACCTTCGTCTTCGACGTGAACGGCAACGATCTGAGCCCCAACAGCACCTATCGTGTGCGCGTGCTGGAGGCCGACACCACGCCGCTCGCGCGCTTTCCCGACGAGGGCTACCTTTCGCTCGGCGCCAAAGCGCTGCCCGCTTTCGAGCTCGTGCTGGTGCCGTTCGTGGCCAACGGTTACGCGCCGTTGACGGGCGAGGCCGAGCTGAGCGGGCTCCGCCGGCGCCTGCTGGCCTTGTATCCGTCGATTGACGTTCACGTCTCGGTGGCCGCACCCGTCACGTTGCCCTACGTCGTCAACGGCGATGGTGACGGTTGGGACAACGCGCTCGATCGCATCTACCAGTTGCGGGCCGACGCCGCCCCTGCGCACGACGTCTTCTACTACGGCGCCATGGCGCCCGACGACACGTTCGCCAACTACTGCGCCAGTGACTGCGTGTTGGGCTATTCGACGGTGGCCGAGGAAACGGACGTCGACTCGCGCGGCTCCATCGGCATCACCGTGTTTCAAGACGGCTCGGGCACCAAAGACGCCTGGGATACGGTGGCCCACGAGCTCGGCCACGCGATGGGCCGCGAGCACGCGCCGTGCGGCATCACCGATCCATCCGACGTGGACTTCTCGTACCCGTACGCCAACGCCACGCTCGGCGGCATCTATGGCTTCGACTTCGGCGCGATGAAGCTGGTGAAGCCCAAGCCCGCCAAAGACGTGATGAGCTACTGCACCCCGGTTTGGATCTCCGACTACACCTACCGCGGCATCTTCGAACGCCTGGATTTCATCGCCAGCGAGAGCTTCCGCGCGTTGGCGTTGGCGCCGCCCGCGTTGTTTCGTGTGGCGCGCGTTGGTCGTCGCGGAGAGAGCCGCTGGCTGGGGGAGCGGCGTCGCGGCGCCACCTCTCGCCGCGCCCAGCTCGACCTGCTCGACCGCGCCGGCCGGCGTTTGGGCGACATCGAGGCGCAGGTGGTGCGGGTCGATCACGCTCGGGGAGGCTACGTGTGGCTGCCTGCGGCCGAGCTTGCGCGTTGGCAGCAAAGCGGCGCCGCTAGCGTCGATTTGGGGCCGTTGGGTGGCTCCGTGCTGGCGCTGTGAGGCGCCTTGAAAAGGTCCAGCGCCGGTGTCACGCTCTGGCCCGCATGTCGCCCCTTTCGCGTGAGGCCATCTTCAGCGTGCTGTCGGGCTTGACCGTCCTCGGGTGCAACAAAGCTCCCGGCGTCGCGCCCGAGCCGGCCGCCTCCACCGCCGCGGCCACTTCTGCCAGCGCACCGGCTGCGGCCGCGCCCGCGGTTGCGGCCAAAGAGGTACCGTCGGCGCAGGGCAAAGGCGCGGAAGCCGAAAAATCCTGCTCGCCGGGTGGCTGCGCGGCGGGTCAATGCGGCGGCAGCAAGAAGAAGTAGCCCCCGTCGGCGTCGGAAGCGTCCCGGCTCTCGTCGGTCGAGTCGAGACGCCGAAAAGCGGAGCTGAGCGTCGTGGCGTCGGCGGCTGAGCGCGAGCGAGCGCTCGAGCTGGTGCGTCGGCACGGCTGGAACGCGACCTCGTTTCAGACGCTCGAGGAAGGCTATCGCTACTTCTTCGACGCGGACGGCTTCGTCGCTTATTTCGATTCGGGGCGAGCGTGGGTCGTGGCCGGTGCGCCGATCGCCCCCGAGCCGCAGGTTGCGCAGATCTTGCGCAAATTCCTGGCCGCTGCGCGCGCCGCAGGGCGGCGGGCGTGCTTGTTTGCGGTCGAGCAGCGCTTGCTCGATTTGGCTGGGGCGGAGCTTCGGTCGCTCGGCATCGGCGAGCAGCCGATTTGGGATCCGCAAAAGTGGGACGAGATCTTGAAGCGGCGTCGCAGCTTGCGCGAGCAGCTGCGGCGGGCGCGCGCCAAAGGCGTCAGCGTGCGTGAAGTAACGGCGGCCGAGCTGGAGGCGGGGCTGACGCGCGAGGGCATCGCGCGGGTGACCGAGCGCTGGCAGCAGAGGCACGGCCTGGCCCCGATGGACTTCCTGGTACGGCTCGAGCTTTTCAGCTTCACCGAAGATCGTCGCTGCTTCGTGGCGGAGCGGGCGGGGCGAGTGATCGGTGTCGCGGGGGTGGTGCCGGTGTCGGCGCGGCCCGGCTGGTTCATCGAAGATCTGGTGCGTGATCCGGCCGCGCCCAACGGCACGGCCGAGCTGCTGATCGACGGGGTGATGCGCTGGGCCAAACAGCAAGGCTCGAGCTGGCTCACGCTCGGGCTCGCGCCGTTGGCCGGCGACGTCTCACCACTTTTGCGCGCGGCTCGCAGCAGCGGGCGCTTTCTGTACGACTTCAAGAGCTTGCGCTCGTACAAGGCCAAGCTCGAGCCGGAGCTGTGGGTGCGCATCTTTTTGGCTTTTCCGCCCACGCAGGGCGCGCTGCGCTCGCTGTTGGACGCGCTCTGGGCCTTCACGCGCACGGGCTTCTGGAGCTTTGGCTGGCGCACGTTGACGCGAGGCCCGATCGTGGTCGTGCGAGCGCTGGCGGTCTTGCTGCTGCCGTGGACGCTACTGCTGGCCCTGGCGCCGGCGGAGCCGTGGTTCTACGACGCTTGGATCAAGTGGGGCTGGGTCGGGTTCGACCTCGCGGTGGCCGCGGGTCTGTTTCGCTTCTTGTACAAGCGCAGCACGACTTCGCTGACGCCGTTGGCGGTGGCGGTGTCGCTGGATGCGCTCTTGACCCTGCTGCAAGCCACGCTCTGGAACTTGCCGCGCGCTCACACGCTGCTCGACTACGTGCTGATCACGCTCGGCTGCTTGGCGCCGCTGCTGGCCAGCATCGTGCTGTGGGGCGCGCGTCGCTTCCGCTCGACCGAAGCCTGAGCCGCATTTTCGGGGCTAGCCGAGCACGGTCAGCACGATGCCGAGCACGATGCCGAGCACCGGCGGCAGCTTCTTCCAACCGTTCGCCTCCTTGAATACGAACACCCCCGCTGCGAAGGCGATCAACGTGCTGCCGCGGCGAATGCTCGCCACCAGTGAGATCAGGCCCGCAGGCTCGCGCAGCGCCGAAAAGTACGCAAAATCCGCCAAAAGCAAGCACAGCGCCAGGAGCGGAATGGACCAACGGAACGTGAAGCGCTCACCGCCGTTGCGGCGTTTGAGCCACGAAACGCACGCCAACGGCGTGAACAGCAGCAAAAGGTAGATCGAGAACCACGCCTGCACCGTGCTCGGCCCCAGCTTGAGCTTGCCCAGCAACAGCTTGTCGTACAGGCCGCTGGCGGCGCCGAACAGGGTGCCCAAGATCATGTAGCCGACCCAGCGGTCGCGGTGAAAGTGCACGCCCTCCAGCTTGCCGACCACCGACAAACCGAAGAACGACAACAGCGTCGTCGAGATACCGAGCAGCTGCAGCCACGAAGGGCGCTCGCCCAGCAAGAGCAGCGCCGCGGCCAGCGTCCAGAGCGGGCTCGTGGCGCGAATGGGCGCGGCCAGCGAGATGGGCAGGTGTTTGACCGCCAGGTACGTGCACAGCCACGACGCGGCCACGATGGCCGACTTCAGTAACAGCTCGAGGTGGCCGAGCCAGCCCAGCGGTGGCACGACCAGGCTCGGCGGCAGCACGCCGGGCAGCACGGCTTGCAATAGCAACAGCGCGCTCCACACCGTGGCGCAGGTCAAGGTGCTGCCGAACAGCACGGGCACGACCGCGTTGCCACGCAGGGCGTGCTTTTGACAGATGTCGTAAAAGCCGAGAAAGAGCGCCGAAGTGAGACTGAGCAGGGCCCAAGGCATGAGGGGCTGCGATGCGTACTAGACCTTCATCGTCTTGAGGAGCGTTCGCACGGTAGTCAGGTCTTTGGCGGCGTTTTTGGGCTTCAAGCGCAGGGTAGGGTCGAGCGCGCGCGCGAATGCCAGACGAAAAAGGGCGTCACAGGGGTGCTGCGCCAGCTGTTCGGCCGCCGCTTCGATGTTTTCGGCGGCGGCGCCGCCTAGCAACCACAGGCCCAGGCTCACGGCCGCGATGGCATGTTCCACGGCTTCGAGCGGTCGCAGCCGTCGACCCTCGACCGAGCAACCGGCGACGAGCACGTTGCTCAGGTAGGCCAGCTCTTCGCTGCGCTCGCTGGCGGCAGCGGGCGCGAGCTCGGCCAACCGCGAAAGGGCGCTCTGGAGCAGCGAGACATCGCTCGCCGCGGTAGCGCTGGACAGGAGCCGCGGCGTGGCCTCGCGCGTGATACCGGAGGCGGCTAGCAATCCTGCCAAGCGACGGCCGTCCGATGCAGTTGCAGTTGCAGTTGCTGCGGACGCAGCGGCGCGCGCGGTCGGCGCCTGCGACCTGGACAGCTCCCTAAAGTAGGCGCGCGTGAGGGGGTCGCGCTCGGGCGGTGAGTTGCCGCCCGTCTCGGGCTTGCGCGCCAGTCGCAAGAACGCCGCCGCTTGGCTGGGGGCGACGTAGCCGTGCTCGGCGCGCCGCGTCTCGCGCTCGGCCGCTAGATCGCTCTCCAGCATCTCGTCGGAGCTGAGCACCTCGTACAAGCCGCCGTTGTCGTCGATGTACTCACGGCTGAGCTTGGCGCAGCGCTCCAACAGGTCGACGGCCAAGTCGTGATGGTCGCGGTCGAACGCCAACAGCGCCGCCAGAACGTCGTCCCAGCCGTCGCCGCCTCGCCAAATCAGCTGGTATTCGTCGAGCTCTTCGCTCAAGCAGCTCTCGAAGGCTTTCTCGGCGGCTTCGGCTTCGTCGTCATCGGCGGTCAGCTCTGCGCGCAGCGCGTCCTCGGTCAAAACCAGCACGTGGCGGTGAAAGGCCAGCGTGACCAGATCTTGCGGTAGCTCGGCCAGGCGCTCGGCCACCGCGCGGTCGCCCGCCTCGAGCAAGATCGAAAGCCAAAGCACGAACCGCTCGGAATCGAAGCGTTCGTCTTGGCCCGCGTCCGGGCTCTGCCACAAATCTTCGTCGAAGACGTCGGCTAGCTGCTCGGTGGTGGCGAGCGCGACCAACTCACCGGCGTCCTCTAGCCCGACGTGCGCGATCAGCTTCCCCAGCACCGGCGCCGGCAGCGCCTGAATTTGCGCCGGTAGCTCGGGGGTTTCCAGCACGCGCGCGAGCAGCCTTTGTGCCGACGGACGGTTTTCCAACGTGGAGCGACTGAGCATCGGGTTCTCCTCCGGTTTCGAATAGGCGTTTGAGCCCTCCCTGGTGTTGGGAGGTCAAAAGTGAAATGACGGCGCGGGCTTCGGCTTCCTCGGGAAAGCGCTGCAGCGCTTCGGCCACGCCGCTGACGAAGCTTCGGTAGGCATGGTGTAGGGCGAAGCGGAGCGCGCGAGTTACCTTCAAGGCCGGGTAGGCGACGCGGGCGTAATCGAGCGCCCACTCCCCGAGCATTTCGACGAAATCAGCGCCAAACTGCGCGAAAGCCGTGCCTTCGGCCCGCGCCAGCACCACCACCACCGCGGCGCGGTTTGCCAGGCAATAGTCGAGCAAGTCTCCGGCCAGCGCGTGGTAGCGAGCGCCGGCCTCCAGCTCGCGCACGTCTTTGGCGGCGCCCAAAGCCCGGATGCGCGCGCGTGTTCGCCGCGTGAGCTCTTGCACGAGCTCGGGGGGCACGGCGGCGTCGAACAGTTGCTGCTTGTTGGCGAAGTATTTGTAGAGGTTGCCGACCGACGAGTGGGCGCGCTCGGCCACATCGGCCATGGTGGTGGCGGCGAAGCCCAGCTCCGCGAACGTCTGCGCCGCGGCGGCCACGAAGGCTTCACGCACGTGGGGTTTGGGCACCTGGACCATTTAAAAGAGAACTATATATTCTCTTTTGAATCAGGCAAGCCCACATCGGCGGAGCAGATCGAGTGGCCGTCGGGACACGAGGCGCGGGCCAGGCGACACGTCGACTGCGACCGTCTCTGCGAAAACGCCCGTATTTGCCGGAGATTTGCGGATCTTGCCGCCGTGTTCGGCTGGCACGGCGCCTGCTAAGGGTGGCGCCACGATGAGGAAGCTTGGGATTTTGTTGGTCGTGGGTGGTGTGGTGGCGTGCAGCAAGTCGGAGCCGGCGGGGGCACCGACGACGGCGAGCAGCGGTCAGGCGCCGAGCGGCGCGGCAAGCGCCGGCGTTGCGTCTGCTCCAACGGCCGCCGCTGTCGTCGAGCCCGCAGCAACTCCGCCGGCGACGTCGCCAACGCCGGTCGCGCCGAGCGGCGCTCCCGCGTCGTTCAAAGGCGGCACGAAAGAGGCGATTGGCGCCGCGGTGGGCCTGGGCTGCGAAGCCACCAGCTTGGACGGCTGGCTGCAGCTGCTGTGTCGCAAGAAGAACGGCACCGGCGGGCACCCGGTGCGCGCGGTCGTGCACGGCGGAGACGACGGGCCGCACCCCACGGGTCAGGAGCCTGGCGCCGAGGCCCCCGACGCCGAAGCCGCTAACGGCGAGGAGCTCACGCCGAACGAGCAGGGCGAGCTGACCATCGTCGTGCCGTACGCGGGCAGCGAGCAGCGGGACGTGAGCATCGAATGGACCGACACCAGCTACACGCTGCACGTTACCGGCCCCAAGGCGACGCTCGAGTGGGCGGCAGCGGGAATTCCGCACCGGCGCGCCTGCCAGCAGCTGCTCGACGAAACCAAAGCCGCGGTCAGCGCGGCGCAAAAGCTGGAGGGCGACGCGCGCCTGACCACCACCGAGGCCGCAAAAGTGCCGCGTTTTGGCGTGTGCCAACCGGGCGGCTTGGGCTCGTGGGCCTTGGCTCTGAAGTCGGTGTCGGGCACGGGGGAAGGAGCGCAGCGGTTGCATCACCTCGAGCTCGAGGTGGTGCGCGTCGACGTCGAAGGCGCACGCAAGTCGCAGAGCTTCGGCACCCTGGAGGTCGCGCCGGGCGGCTTCGAAGTCTCGGCCTTGCAAGTGTACGACTACGACGACGATGGCCGCGACGAGCTGATCGTGCCGTACGAGCTCAAAGCGACGGGCGGCGCCACGCCGACGTACCCGCCGGTGATCTGGTCGTTCAATGACGCGGGCGTTCAGCCGTACGCGAAGGCGCCGGTGGTGGGCGGCGGCGTCGGCATCGAGCAGCTGGACTTCGACATGCGACCGGATCTCGGCACGTACGGCGCGTTCGTCGCCTACTTAGGCCAAGATTGTGGGCTCAAAGCCTGCCCCGCGCGTCTGAGCGGCCCGAAGCTGTATTGGCACAGCACGCCCGACGGCGGCTTCAGCGATCACGACGACGCCACGCGCAACGCGCTGAAACGCGCCGCTTGTCAGAGCAAGCCGGCGAGCGTGGTCGTCGAGGCTGGTGGCAGCTTGAACGCCGTGCAAACTGCCAAGAACCTGGTGTGCGCGCGCGCCTACGGTGTGACGGACGAAACGATTTCGGCCGAGCTTGCCAGCAAGCACGCGGCGCTGTGCGGAGACGCCGCCAGCTGTCCGCTCGAGACGACCTTCCAAAGCTGGCTGAAGCTACCGCTCCCGGTCCAGCTGTCTCAGCCCACCAGCGTCGCCGCGGCCAAGAAGTAGTGCTGGGCTCAGGCGTACAGCTTGTCGAACGTGGCCTGGTAGCGCTTGAGCACTTGGTTTCGGCGCACGCTCATCTTCGGCGTCAACATGCCGTTTTCGACGGTAAAATCGTCGGTAATGAGCGCGAAGCCCTTGGGGCGCTCGTAGCCGCGGAAGTCTTTGCTGTGCAGCTCGAGCTCGCTCTTGATGAGGTCGCGCACGCGCGGGTTGGTGGTGGGGTCGCCGAGCGTGACTCCCTCGCGCTCGGCCCACTTGGCCAGGTTGACCTGATTGAGCACCACCAGCGCCACGTTGTGCGGCTTGTTGGCGCCGTGCAGCATGACGTTGCCGATGTACGGCGACAGCTTGAGATCTTCTTCGAGCGGTGAGGGGACGACGTATTTGCCGTTCTCGAGCTTGTACTGCTCTTTGATCCGGCCGGTGATGAACAGGTAGCCGTCTTCGTCCACGTAGCCCATGTCACCGGTGCGCAGCCCGCGGTCTCCGGTGAAGATCTTGGCGTCTTCTTCGGGGTGGTTGTGATAGCCGCGCATCACGTTGTCGCCGTACACGACGATTTCGCCGTTCTTGGCGTCACCGGTGACTTGATGGTCGATGACCAGCCGCACGTTGGGCAGCGCCTTGCCGACGGAGCCAATCTTGCGGTGCGCGGGCGTGTTCACAGACACGACCGGCGCGGTCTCGGTCAAGCCGTAGCCCTCGTATACGTCGATGCCGAGTGCGTCGATGAACTCGGCCACTTCCTTGCTCAGCGCGGCGCTACCGCTGACCACCAAGCGCAGCCGCCCGCCGAAGCGTTGGCGCACCTTCTTGAAGATCAATTTGTCGGCCAGCTTGAGCGTCAGAGACTCGCCGAATCCGAGCTGGGTGCCACGTGAACGGCGCGTGGCGGCGCGAATGCCGGCGTGAAACAAGGCCTGAATCGCCTTGGGCTTGTCGCGCATCTGCTGGTTCACGCCGTCGTAGATGCGATTGAAGATGCGGGGGACCGCGATCAACACCGTCGGTTTGAGGTCGGGCAGGTTGCCGACGAGCTTCGGTACCTCGTCGTTGATGGCGACGGCGCAGCCCAGCGCCGGCAGCATGTAAAATTCGGCGGTTTGCCCGAAAGCGTGCGCCCAAGGCAAAAACGCCAACGAGCGGTCTTCCGACGTCAGCGGGAACAGCGGCGTGAGCGCGTTGATGTTGGCGCAGAAGTTCTTGTGCGTCAGCACCACGCCCTTGGGCTCGCCGGTCGTGCCGGAGGTATAGACGAACCCGGCCGCGTCTTCGGGCGAGACTTTGGCGGTGGCGACGGCGGGCGCCGCGCGCCCCGTCCGCAGCATGGCCGCGAAGGAGCGTTCGTCGCTGGCGTCGAGCTCGAAGCCGCACACGTGTTGGAGCGCGGGCAGCCCCGGCTTGGCCTCGTCCAGCGCCCGCACGATTTCGCGCTTGGCCCCGAACACGACCTTGGCGCCCGAGTCGCGCAGAATGAAGCTCCAGTCGTCGCGCGTCTGCGACTCGTACATGGGCACGTAGGCTGCGCCCAGACCGAGTGTGGCGTGCACCACCACCGCCCACTCCAGGCGGTTGTCCGAAATCAAGGCGACGCGGTCGCCCGGCCCCACGCCGCGCGCGGCGAGAGCGGCGCGGAAGGCCTGAACATGCTCGGCGACTTCCCCGTACGTTTTCCAGACCCAGCCGGAAGCCCGCTTTTCGCCAAACAGGGGGCGCTCGGCGTAGCGGGTGGTGATCCGCTCCCACATCGAGACCAGGTCGGAAAAATCCTCGTGCATAGGGGGCGGAATCAAAACGGAGTCCGGGGCCTCCGTCAACGCCTGGAAATGCTACGGTCGGGCCGCGCCGCCGGCCTACGCCCCTCGTAGCTCGGCTCTTCGCCCCGTCCTCAGCATGGCTCGCTTCACGGTCATTACCTTCGGTTGTCAGATGAACTCGCACGATTCCGAGCGGATCGGTGAGGTGCTGCGCGGCGCCGGGCATGCCGAAGCCGCCGGCCTCGACGACGCCGATCTGGTGCTGCTCAACACCTGCAGCATCCGCGAGAAAGCCGAGCAAAAGCTGCGCAGTGAGGTGGGGCGCATCGCGTTGCTCAAGCGCCAGCGGCCGGGTTTGACCATCGCGGTGGCCGGTTGCGTCGCTCAACAAGAGGGCGAAGGGCTGCTGAAGCGCATGCCCGACATCGATTTGTTGCTCGGTCCGGACAACATTCCCGAGCTGCCGCGCCTGTTGTTGGAAGCCGAGGGCAGCGCTTCGCCCGTGGTCAGGACGGAGTTCGACCTGACCGCGCCGCACTTTCTGGCCGCAGCCGCCGAGCCGGGTCGCACGCCGGTCAGCGCCTTCGTGACGGTGATGAAGGGCTGCAACGAGCGCTGCACCTACTGCATCGTACCGCACACGCGCGGTCCCGAACGCTACCGCGCGGCTCGCGAAATCATCGACGAGGTGCGGCGACTGGTGGCGGCCGGAGCACGTGAGGTCACGTTGCTGGGCCAAACCGTCAACAGCTATCGCGATCCGCTGGGCGAGCTAGCGGCCGCGCCCGGGGCGGGGGAGGCACCGTGGCAGCACACGCGCGGCCTGCGCGCTCGCGAAGACGAGAGCGAATTTGCGGCGCTGTTGCGCGCCATCTCGGCGCAGGTTCCAGAGCTGTTGCGGCTCCGCTACACCAGCCCCCACCCGCGCCACCTGACAGTGTCGCTGATCCGCGCGCATCAAGACTTGCCGGTGCTGGCGCGCCACGTGCACCTGCCGGTGCAGGCCGGTAGCGACCGCGTGCTGCGGCGCATGTTGCGGCGCTATTCGGCGGCCGAATACGAAGAGCGGGTAGCGGCCCTGCGAGAAGCGGTGCCGGGTGTCACCCTGGCAACGGACATGATCGTCGGCTTCCCGGGCGAAACCGAGGAAGACTTCGAAGCCACCCTTTCGCTCGTGCGGCGCGTCGGCTTTTCCTTGATCTACGGCTTCAAATACTCGGAGCGGCCGTACACCGCCGCCGTGAACTTGGGCGACGACATCACCGAAGCCGAAAAGATCGCGCGCCTGGCGCGGCTGATTGCGCTGGGTGACGGCATGCGCACCGCCTTGCTCGCCGAGCAGGTGGGCACGCTGCAGAGCGTGCTGTTCGAAGGGCGCGGCAAGACCGGCGCGCTGCGTGGTCGCACCGAGCGCAGTGAGATCGTGCACGCGGCCGGGCCGGACGAGCTCGTGGGTCAGCTGCGCGACGTCCGAATCACCGGCTCGTACAAAAACTCGCTGTTGGGGGAGGTGCCGGGCGTCCCCGCGCAGGGGCCGTTGCCCCGCCCACCGCTGCCAAGGGCCTCGTTGCCCGGCGCCCCGCGCGCCTTGCCGGTCGTGTCATAATCGATGGGGCAGGCGCCATGATCGTCCGTCCCTTCAAAGACAAAGTGCCCAAGATTGCCGAAACGGCGTTCATCGCCGACGGCGTCGTGATCATCGGTGACGTCGAAATCGGCGAGCAGGTGAACATTTGGTACAACTGCGTGCTCCGCGCCGACGTCGGCATGATTCGCATCGGCGCGCGCAGCAACGTGCAAGACGGCAGTTGCCTGCACATGACGAGCGACCTTTCGCACGCCATCATCGGTGAAGAAGTGACGGTCGGTCACAACGCCATCGTGCACGGCGCCACCGTCCACGACGGCGCGCTGGTGGGCATGGGCTCCATCTTGCTGGACAACGCCGTGATTGGCACTGAATCGCTGGTGGCGGCCGGCTCGGTGGTGCCACCACGCATGGTGGTGCCGCCGTACAGCATGGTGCGGGGGCAGCCGGGGCGGGTGGTGCGCGAGCTGAACGAGCACGAGCGGCTCGAGGGGCGCCGTGGCGCTCTACATTATCTGGAATTGGCCGCTGAGCATGCAAAGCTGGCCCCCCGCTTGCCCCGCTAGCGGCCGCTTTCGCGACCTCTTTCCAAAGTCGGGCTGACTCCGGGCGGTGCCCCGAGCTAGCCTATTGCCAGAAAGTAGGGTGCCTCTCATGTTGCGAACCACTCTCGGCCTGTCGTTCATTCTCGTGCTCGGCGGCGCGGCTGCCTGCTCCAGCAAGTCGACCGACGACAACAATGGCTCGGGCGGCAACGGTAGCATCGTGGGCAGCGCCGGAAGCTCCGTCGGCGGCACCACCTCCAACAACGGAGCCGGTACCAGCAACGCCAGCGCGGGAAAGACCTCGACCGCCGGTGCGACCGGCACTGGTGGCAGCACCGGCGGCGGGAGCGGCCTGTGCACGGACGACACCGTCACGTGCACGGACACGACCCACGCCATGGCCTGCAATCCGAGCACGGGGATGGTGGAAACGTTCAGCTGCGTGGACGACCTGGCCGCGCTCGGTTTTACCTCGACCGGCTGCACCACCGACGCCACCGGGGATGCTTGCGACATCTCGGGCGTCAAAGACATGGCTTGCCAGCTGGGCACGCAGGCGTTCGCTCATTGCGAAAACGCCACGAGCGACGAGCAGGTGTTCAACATCTACGTCAACTGCTTCCAAGACAACATGGATGGTCACACCATCATTCCGTGTTTCTCGGAGTACGTGACGGCGACCAAGATGACCGCCAACGACTGCTTGCGGGCCGAAGAAGCGTGCCTTCCCGGCGCGGGCGGCGCGGGTCCTGGCGACCCCGGCACGGCCGGCGCAGGCGGCGCTCCGTAACTTTCTACTTCGCAGGCGGCCGGCTCGGCAGCTAGGGCGCGAATGAGGCGGGCGTCACGCTGTCGACGTCGCTGCTTTGGACTTCGGTGTGCGTGGCGCGCTCGGGCAGGGGCGGTAAGCTGTTGGTGTCGACGTCGCGGCCGACCCAATAGATCTCCGGCACCGGGTAGTAGGTGCTCGAGTAGTGACGCACCCGCTCGCTGCCATCGACGTAATGAGTGCGCACCGTGCTGACGACGTCGTAGCCGGGGATGCCCTTTTGCTGGCGCTTGATCTGATCCGGGGCGAGCTCTTCGTGGCGGGCCACGCGCCGGAAAAAATCTTCGCTCTTGGTCACGGTGTAGCTGTGCTCCACCTTGCCGGGTGCGGCCGTACCCAACATTTCGACGCGAATGCGCGTGGGCACGGGCAAGAACGCGTGCACGATGATCGGCACCGGGTATGGGTTGCGGAGCTGCAGATCGACCTCGCCGTCGATCACGGTCGCGTCCAGCCCGAGCGGCGCGTACCCGCTCGGGCGGCTGTGGCTGCGACGCTTGACCACGTCCAGGCCGCCCAGAACGCCGGCTGCGAACAGCGTGGTCGCCACCTGGCACACGCCGCCGCCGACTCCGGGCTCCACCTCGTCGGCCACGATAACCGGTGCGTCGATGAAGCCGCGCTCCAGCGTGCGCGGTCCGATGGTTCGGTTGAAGCTCCAAACCTCACCGGGGGCCATCAAGGTGCCGTCCAGGTAGCGGGCGGCACGCGCGATGTTCTTCACTCGCGGCCCGCCGCGCTTGGCAAAATCGGTCTCGAACTGGCTGAGCACGACCGACGGGTCGACGTTGGCCAGCGCGCTGGTCGGGATCTTGGGCAATAGCTCCGTGAACGCCAGCGTGACTTCGTCGGCGCCGCCGAGAGCGGCCAAGCGCGACAGCGACGCTCCCAGATCCAGCTCACGCCCCGCGCGCGCTTCGATGCGCTCATGTCCGGCCAAGTCCAGCCGCGCGTCCACCGGCTCACGGCGCAAGCCGGGCGCCAAATCCGAAAGCCAAGCCGCCGCGCGTGCGGCGTCGAAACGATAGCGGGGCTCGATGTCGAGCGGCGCTGCGGTGGCGCCGCCGAGCGCGGTGCGCACGCGCGTGAACAGGCTGCTGGGGGCGCGGGGACGGGCGAGGGCAGCCTGCGCTTGCTCGAGGTCGAGCGACAGGCCCAAGGCTTCGCGCGGCACGACCAGCACGCCGTCGGGATGGCGTACCAGCACTTCGCGCTCGGCTTCGAGCTTGGCGCGCCCTTCGAGCCAGCTGGACAAGGCCACCCCCGGCACGGGCACACTGCCACCCAAGCTGACCTGGGTGGGCTCGGGCAAGCGCTGCAGCACCGGCCACAGCCCGAGGCCGGCTCCGGCCAGCGCGGACGCGAGCACCGTGACTTGTGCGACGCCAGAAACCCTCACCCGACCATTTTACTCCGCCGGTGGCTTGCACCGCCAGTTTGCTTGGTCAAGGCTACGAGCCAGCCATGCAGCTTACCGTGAACGGCGAGTCAAAAACCTTCGCAGACGGCCTCACCGTGCGCGGTTTGGTCGAGGCGCTGGCCCTGACCGAGGGCCCCGTGGCGGTGGAACGCAACCGCGAGGTGGTGCCCCGCGCCCTGCACGCCGAGACCGTGCTGCACGATCGCGACGTCGTCGAAATCGTTCACTTGGTGGGCGGCGGCTGAGCGGCAGCGGCCTCGCGGGCGCTTTCGCCCACCGGCGTGCCGGCGCCGGGCGGCAGGCGCCGGGCCGGCACTCGCAGGCGTGGCCCCGGGCCTGACGGACCACGCGTGGCCACCGGGATGCGCAGCGCCGTCTTTTCGCGAATCAACGACGACTTCAGGCCGTTGACGGCGCGTAGCCGCGGCACCGGCACGCCGTATTTGCGCGAAATCATGCCCAGGGTTTCGTTCTTCTTCACCTTGTGGGTGATGTAGCTCTGCGGCGCGCTCGTCAGCTTGGCTTGAAGCAAGAAGGCGTGACAGCGCCGCGCGGTCTCTTGCGCCACCGGGTTGAAGAAGCGAACGTGAACGTGGGTAGCGTGGCCCGGAGCGTGCCGAATGATGGGACGCAGCTTGCCCGGTACGCCGCGAAAAATGCCCGCGAGCCAGGCAGGATCTTCGCCGTGTTGCTTGGCATAGTCTTCCAGCAAGACCTGGATCGAATGATCGATCAGGATCAAGTCGACGTCGGTTTCGGTGATCAACGCGCGCACGAACGCCCAGTTGCGAGGCAGATCCAGGTTTTTGGCGGTGCCGCGTGCGTACCAGCCCGCGCCGTCGTTGTAGAAGTACGCAATGTCGACGTCGCGGCCCGACTGATGTGAAATGTGCGGATGCGAGGGGCCGCCGTTCTTGCCGCTGATGTCGCCGAGGGCCAGCGGCGCCGTATCCGGAAACCGCTCGTGCACGCGCGAGAGCGCCGCCGCCAGAAAATCCAGGGTTTCTTGGGTGGCCCAGGCGCCGCTGGGACTGATGGGCTTGTAGAATTGGTTCTCGGTGGCTTGCACGCCGTTGAGCAGCGCCCCCGCGTTGGGCGAGCCCAACGACATCGGGCCGAGCGAAGCGAGGTCGTGCGCGACCGCGTGGGCGATCTGCGCGTCGCTCCAGCCGTCGAGCGGGTGGGGGCGCGTGCTCAGCGTCTCGGCCGCCGACGGCTCGGCGCTTTCGCCCGAGTCATCCAGCGACTCCCCGGATGGAGCTTCGTCTTCGCCGGGAGCGCCCGCTTCGCCGCTGGCTGACGCTACGCTGGCCGGGGTTTCGTCGGCGGACGTCGCCGACTCGCTCGACGCCGTGGCTTGGCCGTGTGGCGCGCTTGGGCGGGAAGACGGCTGCAGCGCGTGGCAGGCGGCTAGCAGCGTCAAGGCGCAGCCCAGGGCGAGTGGTTTCAAACGCTCAGCGCTCACGGTACCAGCGCGCGGTTTGAGCCAAGCCTGCTTCGAGCGGCGTGGGCGCACCCAGCAGCTGCTCGAAGCTCGAGACGTCCAAGAGCGAGCGCTCGACGTCGCCGGGGCGCGCTTCGGCGTGCTGCATCCGTGAGCGCGAGCCGCACAGCTCGACGATTCTTCCGGCCAAGTCGAGGGTGCTGGTGGCGCGCCCCGAGCCGACGTTGAGCACCGGCTGGGTCAGCCGTCCGTCGAGCGCGTGCAGGTTGGCGCGCACCACGTCGGCCACGAACACGTAGTCGCGGATGCCTCCGCCGTCGCCGGGGGTGCGCTTGGCGAACACGGTCAGGCTCTTTTCGGCCAAAGCCGCTTCGAAAAAGAGCGCCACGACACCGGCCTCGCCGCGCCGATCTTGGCGGGGGCCGTAGACGTTGGAGTAGCGCAGCACGTTGGTCGAAAGGCCGCGCTCGGCGCGATACACCGCCAGCAGCCGCTCGAAAGTCAGCTTGTTGATGCCGTAAGGACTCTTGGGCTCCAGCGGATAGCGCTCCGAGGCGCGCTCCCCCTCGGGCACTTCGCCATAGCTGGCGCCACCGGTGCTGGCGAACACGAAGTGACGGGTGCGGCTGCCGGCGGCGGTGCAAGCGTCCAGCAGATTCAGCCCGCCCATCACGTTGACTTGCGCGTCGAAGTGCGGATCCTTCATGCTGACCGGCACGCTGGTTTGCGCGGCATGATGACTGACCAGCTCCGGGGCGAAGTCGGCCACGGCGCGAAACGTGGCCTGACGGTCGCGCAGATCCACCTCGAAGGTGCGCACGCTGGACGGCAAATTCTCACGCTTGCCGGTCGCGAAATTGTCGAGCACCGCGACCTCGAAGCCGGCGGTGAGCGCGCCTTCGACCACGTGGCTGCCGATGAAGCCGGCTCCGCCGGTGACCAATACGCGCATGGCGCTTGTATAGCCGAAGCAACGCGAGCAGGCGCGCGGCTATTCCGGGGCTTCTTGGCCCTGCGCCTTGAGCAGCTCGGCGCGGGCGCGGTTCAGGTAGGCGCGTGCCTTGTCCAAGTGCTCGTCGCCGGCGCGGTTGCCCACCTTGACGTCCTTCAGCACCGTGAGCGCTTCGCTCACCTGTTCGCTGGCTTTATCGATGGGCGCTCGATCCGCCGCGAGCGCGAACGAGGCGAACAGCAGCGCCGCCAGGGCGGAGCCCACTGCGAGCGGCCTGCGAGCAGAGCGGTGCGAAACGGGCATCATGGCAAAAGCTCCTGAATGATACCTGCGGTCTACGCTGGGGCTATCGTGAATCTTCCCCCCGGTCGGCGCGAAGGCGATTGCGGTTTGATAAGTGGCGCCGCGGGCGCTACAAGGTGCCTAGAAAATGCCTGATTCCGAGTACTTTGCCAGCGACGTCAGCACCGCCGCGCCGGGGCCCGAGCCGCTTTCAGTGCTGAACGCATGGTACGAAGAAGCGCGGCAGAGCGGCGTGCCCACACCCGACGCGATGACCCTGGCCACGGCGAGCCGCGATGGTCGACCTTCGGCGCGCGTCGTGTTGTTCAAGGGGTTGTTGCGCGGCGGCGTGCTGTTCGTGACCAACTATCAGAGCCGTAAGGCGCGCGAGCTCGACGAAAACCCCCGCGCCGCGCTGGTCATGCATTTTCCGAAGCTCGAGCGGCAAGTGCGGCTGGAAGGTCGCGTAGAGCGCGCCAGCGAGGCCGAGTCGGAGGCCTATTTTCAGAGCCGCCCGCGCGGTTCGCAGTTGGGTGCTTGGGCGTCGCCGCAGAGCCGACCCATCGCGTCGCGCGCCGAGCTCGATCAGCGCGCCCGCGACGTCGAGGCGCGCTTCGCGACGCAGCCGGTCACGCGCCCCGAATTCTGGGGTGGCTATTTGGTCTTCCCCGAACGCGTCGAGCTCTGGCTCGGACGACCCGATCGTCTCCACGACCGGTTCCTCTACCAACGCCAAGACGCCTCGTCCGACGCGACATCGTGGACCATCGAGCGACTCGCGCCCTAACTGCGTTCAAACAACCCATGGCTGCCGACCCGCAGCCCGTCGAGGATTCGACACAGCTTGGGGCTGCCAATTCGCAGCCCGAATTGCAGAAGCTTCTGTAGCGGATCCAGGCCACCTCGTACGCTCGAGATTTTTTCACAGGGAGGACGGGAGGACGGGAGGACGAGACAGAGGCGAGAATTTTGGGGGGACGCGCTGCCGCCAGCGAATCTGCAGCGCCGTTGCGGACTGAGGCCCTCTAGCTTTCTCTCGAGGGAAACATTTTTCGATTCGGTCCTCCGAATCGAAAAATGCGTTCTCGCCGCCCCGCACCTCCCGTCCTCCCGTCCTCCCTGTGGATCTCGGAGGCTCTCGACACGTGCTGCCAGGACGCGAGCAGGCCCAAGCGCTCGCTCGATTTGGCCTGGTGATGCCACGGGAGTTTCTGCGAGGAGGGCTGCGGCGTGGCAGCCACCGCTCTCTACGTGGCTATTCGGACGTGGGGGGCAGGAAGCGTTTGGGGCGCAGGGCTTTTTCGATCAGCTCCCAATGCGCGGCGGGGCTGGTGACGCCGATGGCGTGGTGACCGGGGGCGGTCGAGGCGTCGACCAACGGAAGCTCACCGATGCCGTGCTGGCTCAGAAAGCCCTGGAGGTGGCGCTTGAAATGTTCGGCTGTCGGCTTGGCGCGCGGCCCGAAAAAGTCCCAAAAATAGGTACGGGGGGCGTCGCTCATCGGTTGCCGAGATAGAGCATGGTCACCAGCACCAGCCACACCACGCCCAAGAAGTGCCAGTATTGGGCGCACAGGCTCAGGCCTTCGTGGTTCGAGCTCGAGTAGTGACGGCGCCAAGCATGGTGGAGCACGAAGCCGAGCGGCACGAAGCCGCCGATGACGTGCAGCGCGTGCACGCCGGTGAGCAAGAAGAAAGTTGCCAGGTAGAGCGAGTTGGCGTCGCTGGGCGGCCGCATCGCGAACCAGTTGGCAGACTGTGTGAGCAAGAACAGCGCCGCCAAGGCCGTCGCCGCCAGCAGCCAGCGCCGCAGCGTCTCGAGCAAGTTGCGCTTCACCGCCAGCTGCGCCTGCCAGATGGAAAGCGACGTCAGCCCGATCAAGAACGTGCTGAGGAACAGGCCGGAGGGGAGATCCGGCAGGCCTTCGGCGCGGTAGTGCGGCGAGGTGAGGCGGGTGAACCAAAAGCCGATGATGGTGGCGATGAACAGCACCGTCATCGAGCAAAACAGCACGATCATGCCCAGCTGGCGCATCGACAGCGACGGCAGGCTGGCGGCTTCGCGGACGTTTTTGGTCTCGACGGGGCTCTCGGTCATCGCGCTTTCGGGCTTTCGGCGGCTGTCATACCACCATCTCGAGCGGCGACCGCTGCCAGCGCTTTTCCGGCTTCTGCGCGCACTTCGGCCGACTCATCGCGCTCTTGGGCGTGGGCCAGAGCCGCCAGACCCTGGCCGAGGGGCAACCCCAAGGCGGCCAAGGCCCACGCGGCGTGGGCCCGAACCAAGTCGCTGGAGTGGGTCAGCAAGGCGCGCGACAGCGGTGCCTCGGCGGCTGGTTGTCGAGAGTTGCCGAGGGCAATGGCGGCGTTGCGCGCGAGCCGCGCTCGGCTCACCCGCGCGAGCGCAGTGCCGCGCACGAGCTTGCGGTAGCCGGACGAGGTCAGGAACAACAGCTCCACCAGGTCCGGCGCCACCAGGCTTTCCCGCTGTCCCAGCTCCGCGTCGGCCGCCGGGGCGTGACGCGAATGGTTCCACGGACACACGTCTTGGCAGATGTCGCAGCCAAATACGTGCTGACCGATGAGTGAGCGCAGCTCCGTGGGCACCGAGCCTTTGAGCTCGATGGTCAGGTAAGAGATGCAGCGCCGCGCGTCGAGCTCGTGCGGTCCGACGAACGCGCCGGTGGGGCAGGCGGTGAGGCAACGAGTGCAGGCGCCGCAGCCGGCGGTGGCGACGGGAGTGCTCGGTGTCAGCTCGAGCTCGAGCAGCAGCTCACCGAGCAAGAAGAAGCTGCCCACTCCTGGCGCGATGGTGAGCGTCGATTTGGCAGCGAAGCCGAGGCCGGCCCGCACCGCGAAGTCTCGCTCGAGCAGGGGCGCGCTGTCGACGCACGCGCGCCGGGAGACGGAGCGCCCCACCAGCGCGTCGATGGCCAGCCCCAGCCGTTCCAGCTTGGCCTTGAGCACGCGGTGATAGTCTTCGCCCTGGGCGTAGCGCGCGACGCGACCGCGCAGCGAGGGCTCCAGGGCGGAGCCGGTGGCGCTCTTTCTCAACCGCACCGGCGGGGTGTCGCCGTAGGGCAGGGCCACGACCAGCACGCTGCGAACGCCCGCCAGCAGCTCGGCCGGCGCCGCGCGATCGAGCGGGCCCTGCATGTAGCTCATCTCGCCGTGGCGCTCGGCGCGGAGCCAGCTTGCGAGCCGATCGGCCGCCTGTTCGGAGCGCTGGGCGGAGGCGATGCCGGCCCGCACGAACCCGACGTCGAGAGCGGCGCGCAGGATGCGGCTCTCGAGCGATTCGGGGCTGGCCGTGCTGCTCGCTGTCATTTCGGAAAGCTTCGATGCTACTGGTTTGCGGCGCGGGGCGGGCGCTACCGGGAATAAGACGGCGAGGTTCTTGGTAACACCGCGCCGAAACTTTGTGGTAACCGCCGAACCGCCGAGCGGGCGCGGTGGTCGCTCTAGGCTGGCACTTCTTTGAGTCGAGGCTCTCCGTGATCGAAATCCAGGAGCTCTATAAGTACTACGGCGATCAGCGGGCCGTCGGACCGCTGACCACGAACATCGAGCGTGGCGAGATCATCGGTCTGTTGGGGCTGAACGGCGCCGGCAAGACCACGACCCTGCGCATCTTGGCCTGCGATCTGCTGCCGACCAGCGGCTCGGTCAAGGTGGCCGGCGTTGACGTTGTCGAGCGCCCCGACGATGTGAAGGCCAAGGTCGGCTACCTGCCGGACCGCCCGCCCCTGTACGAAGAGCAGACGGTGAGCGACTACCTCACGTTCGCGGCGCGCCTCCGCGGCGTGCCCAGCAACCAGACGCAAAAGCTGGTGGCCGAAGCGGTGGAGCTGACCGAGCTGGGCGACGTGTCCAAGAAGATCATCGGCGCGCTCTCGCACGGCTACAAGCAGCGCGTCGGCATCGCCCAGGCCATCGTCCACGCGCCCGAGCTGGTGGTGCTGGACGAGCCGATCTCGGGCCTCGACCCCGTGCAAATCGTCGAGATGCGCGAGCTGGTCAAGAACCTGAAGGGCGACCACACCGTCGTGCTGTCGAGCCACATCTTGTCCGAGATCAGCGAGACCTGCGATCGCATCATGGTCATCAACTCGGGCAAAATCGAGTGGTCGGGCACCGAGAGCGAGCTGTCGGTGGCTCTCCGCCAAGGGTCGCGCATCGCGATCACGGTGCGCGTTGCGGGCGCGAGCGAAGCGGCGGCGCTGGCGCGCGCCAGCGAGATCGCCCAAAAAGTGCCGGGCGTCTCCGCGGTCGAGCCTGCCAGCAGCAGCGAGGCGGGCCCCGGCATCGCCGCCATCAGCGTGCGCGGTGAAGGCGATCTGCGCGACGCCCTGTGCCGCGCGCTGGTGCAAGCGGACGTGGGAGTGCTGGCGCTCGGCCGTGAGCAAGAGCTGGAGAGCATGTTCCTCGAGCTCTTGGGCGAGTCGGGTGAGGGCGCGCCGGTGCGGCGCAAGAAGAAGCGCCGCAAAGAGGGCGACGCCGTCGCCGAAGCGGCTCCCGCCACCCCCACCGACGGAGGTGCAGCATGAGCACCGCTCTTCTGATCGCCCGCCGCGAGTTCAGCTCTTATTTCCGATCTTGGATTGGTCCGGCCCTGATGGCGGGGACCTTGCTCGTCGACGGCCTGCTTTTCTACTGGCTCAACGGCCTCGACCAAAAGCGGCTGAGCGGCGAGGTGCTGCAGCAGTTCTTCTACAACGCCTCCGGCCCGACGATGATTGCGGCCATCTTGCTGACCATCCGCGTGCTGGCGGAAGAACGCCAAACCGGCACGCTGATCTTGCTCAATACCTCGCCGGTCAAAGACCGCGACATCGTGCTCGGTAAGTTCTTGGCCGCCTACGGCGTGCTGGCCCTGACCACGGTGTTGTCGGTGTACATGCCGGCTTGGCTGTTCGTGCACGGCAAGGTGGCGATCGGGCACATCGTGGTCGGCTACGTCGGCCTGCTGTTGCTGGGCGCGGCGCTTACGGCCATCGGCGTGTTCGGCTCGGCCTTGGCCAGCTCCCAGGTGGTGGCCTTGGTGGTGAGCGCGGTGATTGCCGCGGTGTTCGTGCTGCTGTGGATGGTGGCCAAGGCCACCGAGCCGCCGCTCAATCAGTACTTGGGCGCGCTCGCCGTGCACCACGAGAACTTCAGGCCTTTCATGCAAGGCATTTTGCAGCCGTCGGGAGTGATCTTCTACTTGGTCTTCACGTACGCATTCTTGTTCGCCTCGGTCAAAGTGCTGGAAGCGCGGAGGTGGCAATGAGCCAGTCGGCAACTCCGGCGACACCGCCGAAGCGTTCTCAGCTGTCTGCGGTATCGGCCGGCACGGGCGCGCCCGGTTGGCTCTTGCCGCTATATCTGGGCGGTCTGGCGCTGGTCCTGGTGGGCGAGCGCGTGCTCTCGGGGCTCGAAAAGGGCGCTGGAGTGGTCACCGCGCTGGGCGTTTTGGCGGTGGTGCTGGCCACCGCGCTGCGCTTCTCGCCCAAGTTCAAGAGCCAAGGCGAGCGCGCGAACATCGAGCGTTTGCTGGCGCTGCTATCGATCGCCGGGCTGGTGGCGCTCGTCATCTATTACGTCACCACTGACTCGGGCGCCGACCGCTTCGGCCTGAGCAAGCTGACGGTCGATAAGCGCGATCACGCGGTCGAGCTGTTGCGAGTGCTTTGGGTGTCGCTGCTCACGTTGGCGGTCGTGCCGCAAATCTTCGCTGAAATTGCCCTGCGGCCGATGCGCCGCGCCGAGCGCCCCGAAGCGCGCCGGGTGAAGGCTGCCGCCATGGCCGGCGGCTCGTTGGCCATGGTCGCGGTGTACGGCTCGCTGCTGGTGTACGCGTCCGGCGGTATCCAGAAGAAGTGGGACTACTCGTATTTCAAGACGTCGCGTCCCGGTGAGTCGACGTTCAAGATCGCCAAGAGCCTCACGGAGCCGATCCGGGTCGTCGCCTTCTTTCCGGACGTGAACGAGGTCCGGGCCGAGGTCGAGAGCTACTTGAAGGAGCTGGCCGCCGGCAGCCCCAAGCTCAAGGTCGAGGTGCGCGATCGATTGTTGGTGCCGAAGCTTGCCAAAGAGCTGCACGCCACCCAAGACGGCGTCGTCATCTTGTCCAAGGGCGGCGCGACCTACACCCTGACCATCGGCACCGACGTCACCACCGCTCGCGCCAAGCTGCAGACCTTGGACCGTGACTTTCAGGAGCAACTGCTGAAGGCCGTGCGCTCGCACAAAACCGTGTATTTCACCGTGGGCCACGGCGAGCTGAACGACGCCGCCAAGGGCAGCGGGGAGAACGACGGCCGCACCGCCAACCTGGCCAAGCAGTTCCTGCAGCAGCAAAACGTCACCGTGAAGGAGCTGGGGCTGGGCCAAGGCCTCGGCAGCGCCGTGCCGGCCGACGCCGACGCGGTCGCCATCCTCGGTCCGACCGAAGGGTTCTCACCCGAGGAGCTCGGTTCGCTGCAGCGCTTCGCGGATGCGGGCGGTCACATGCTGTTGGCGCTCGACCCCGAGACCAGCTCCAGCATGAACCTGCAGGTCCCCGAGGAGAGCCAAGGGACGCCGGCGCCCAGCGCGGCGCCTGCGACCTCGGCAGTGCCGTCCGTCAAGCCGGCACCGTCCGGCTCGGCGGGAGCCAAAGCGCCGCCGCCCCCCGCCGCCCCCAAGACGCCCGTGCCGGCTCATTTGGCCGGGCTGGTCGGCATCACCGGTCTGACGTTTTCGCCCGATCTGTTGGCGAACGAGACGCAGCACATTCTGGTGCGAGCCAACGACTCCGATCGCATTCGCATCCCGGTCAGCAGCTTTTCGTCGCACGCCTCGGTGTCGACGTTGAGCCGCAACGCACCGCGCGCCGCGATCGTGGTGTTCGGCTCCGGCAGCTTGGACAAGCCCCAAAACATGGCCGGCAAGGTCGACTTCACGGTGCGCTCGCCGAGCGGCACGTTCAACGACCTCAACCGCAACTTCAAGCTCGATAAAGACAGCGAAAAGGCCCAAGTCTACAACATCGCCGCGGCCGTCACGAAGCCGGTGGCCGGGGCGCCTACGCCGCCGGCCGCCAAGCCCGACGACAAAGACAAGGGCAAGGACAAGAAGCCCGAGCCCAAAGAAATGCGGGCGTTCGTCACCGCCGACGCCGACGCCTTCAGCGATTTGGTGCTGACCAACGTGCCCGGCAACCGCGTGTTGTTCGTCGACGCCATGCGCTGGCTGGTGGGCGAGGAGAGCTACGCCGGCGCCACCAACACCGAAGAAGATCTGCACATCGAGCACACCAAGCAGCAGGACCTGGCCTGGTTCTACTCGACCATCTTCGGTATTCCGACGTTGGTGCTGGCGGCAGGTTTGTTCGTGCGGCGCCGAGCGCTGGCAGGAGGTGGCAAGTGAAACCGCTCGTTCTTCATGGTGGCCTGCTCGTAGTCGCGGCCGGCTTGGCCTATTCGGTGTGGAACAAGGACGAGCCCGCGCCCGAAAAGCCGCAGGCGGCCGTGGACGTTTGGGGCGGCAGTCAGGCCTCGTTCACGAAGCTGTCGTTCGAAGGCAAGACGCGCAAAGTGCGGCTAGAAGGGCAGAAAGACGCCCTCGGCTACTACTACGTAGCCACCGTCGACAAGGAAGAGGCGCCGCCTGCCGATCCCCACGCCGGCGTGCCGGGCGCGCCGCTGAAGGCGCCCGACGGCAAAGAAACGAAGAAAGAGACCTCGCGCTTCGTGTCGGTGAAAGCGGCCGAAACCCTGGTCAAGTCGCTGGCACCGCTGCAGGCTCTGCGCGCGGTGGGCAAGGTGGACGCGGGCCGCAACGAGGAGTTCGGTCTCGACAAGCCGGAAGGCACGCTCAAAGTCACCATCGACGGCAAAGAGCACGTGCTGGTCATCGGCGGCACCACGCCCGGCGGCAGCGAGCGCTACGCCAAGTACCAAAACAGCGGCGAGGTCTTCGCTATCTCCGGTGACATCGCCCAAAGCCTGATGTTCGGGGATTCGCGCTTGCCCGAGCGCGAGCTGCACGGCTTCAAGACCGACGAGGTCACGAAGGTGCGGCTGCAGAAAGCCGGCAAGACGCGCGAGCTTCTGCGCGTGAAAGACAAGAACGAAGGCTGGGGCGACCCGGCGACGCCCACCAAGCAAGACGAAACCGCCGGCAACTGGATGAGCAAGGTCGGCCGCCTGCGCGGCAGTGATTTCGTGGAGAAGCCGGCCAAAGCGCTGCGGCCCGAGGACGCCATCGTGCGCGTCGAATACTTCGACGGCAGCAAATCGATCGGCTTCGTCGAGCTGTACAAGGTGCCCGGCGAAAAGGGCAACGACTACCTGGCTCGCACCGAGTGGGACCGCTGGTACGTGAAGGTGCCGGCGAACAGCGCCGAACAGATCGAGACCGACCTCGGCTCGGTGCTGAAGTAGGCCCGGGGCGGCAGCTCTACTGCTTTAGGCAGGCATCGGCGCAGGTGTCGGCGGATACCTGACACTGGTTGATGCACGGGATACTGCCGTCACAACGTAAATTGCAGTCGGTCTGCGCTGTCTGACAGCGCGTATTGCACGACTGCACGCTGGCGTTGGCTGTCGCACCCAAGAACACTAGGAACGCCGCTACGAAAAACCGAATCGAACCGCTCACACCCTGAGGAACGGCCGCGCGGCCAGAAACTTCAGGGCATAGTCGCGCGACCCTAGCGGCGGCTCACTTTCCAGCGGCGCTTGCCGGGCCGGTCGGGCCGCGCGCCGTGCCGCCGTCGTGCAGCTTCATGTTCCCGTACGGCTCGACCATCGGCAGCTTGTCCCAGAAGGCGTGGTAGCCGGCGACCATGTCTTTGAGCTTGTCGGGCTCGGCGCGGCTCAGGTCCTTTTCCTCGCCGGGGTCGGCGGTCAGGTTGAACAGCTGGAATTTGTCGCCTGGACCGCTCCAGATCAGTTTGTAATCCCCGCGGATGATGGCTCGGCGCGGCGGATTGTGGCTGTCCTCGGTCAGCTCGAGGTAGATGGGCTCGCGGTTTTTGGCCGCTTCTTGCCCCGTTAGCTCCGGCACCAGGCTCTTGCCGGGCAGCTCGGGCGCCGCCTTCTGGCCCAGCAAATCCAAGAAGGTAGGCACCAGATCGATGTGGGAGCGGCGCTCCGTGATGCGCTGCGCCTTGATGCCCGGGCCGCACACGAACAGCGGCACTCGCGTCAGCACTTCCCAGAGCTCGAAGGCGTGCTTGTACATGCCGTGCTCACCGAACGCTTCGCCGTGGTCGGCCGAGACCACCAGATAGGTGTCTTTGGCGAAGGCTTGCTGGTCGACGAAGTCGAGCAGCTTCTTCACCCAAAGGTCCGTGTAGAATACCTCTTGGTCGTAGCGGTCGCGCGCCTTGTTGCCGAAGTTGGGCGCTTCTTCGTGCCGGTTGTACTGATCGTGCGGGTCCATGTAATGGCCCCACGCGAAGAACTGCTTGGTCTTCAGCTCCGATTTACCCAAAAGCTCGATGCCGAGCGCGGTCATCTTGTCGCTGGTAACGTGGTTGTCCGTCTCCGGATCGAAGGTGATGCCCGGCACCGTGCGCCACTCGTCGAAGCCCTGTTCCAGGCCTTTGGCGCGCGAAAAATACATGTGACCGAACCAAGCCAAGGTCGCGAGGCCGTTTTCGTGCAGGCGCTCGGCCATGAACTGATTGGCGGTGGCGTAGTTCGCGAAGAAAAAACCGCTGCGGTAGAGCGTGCTCGGATATTGCCCACTCAGGAACGCGGCTACGCTCTTGGCGGTGTAGCTGGAGACCGAATAAGCGTTGCTGTAGGTCGTGCACTTCTCGGCCAGCGCCGCCAAGTTGGGAGCAATGGCACGCGAGTAGCCGTTCCACGGCATGTCGGCGCGCAGGCTGTCGATGGTCACGAACAGAACGTTGCGCGGCTTGGCCGGCAGGGCGGCGGCGGAGCTGGCGGGGCCGCTGGACGCCGCCGCGGCGCTGGCCGGGGGCTGGGCGGCGGCCGACGGGGCAGGCGCCGGGGCGGCCGAGGGCTTTGGATCGGACTTGGAACAAGCGGCGAGCAGCAGCAGCGCGGGAACGAGCGATCGCATGGGAGCGCCCCTTTTACTCGGCTTGGATCTCCCGCTCCAAACGATCGAGCTCACTTTCCAAATTCTGCTCGGTAATCCGGTGCTCGGCGGCGTCCTCGGCGTCCTCGGGCGTCAGCACCGGACCCCCGCCGGGCGCGGCCGAAGGGGCTTCGGGCGGGAGCGACGGCACGGGGGCGGGGGCGGTGAGGGCGGGCGTGGAAGCTGCGGCCCCACCGGCGCCGTCGCTGGCCGGTCGCGAGCACCCCACTTCTGCCCAACACGCCAACGCCATCGCCACCGCGAGCGGAGCCTTGCGCTTCACTTCGGTGCCTTCTCGCTCGCTGCGGGCGCTGGCGTGCCAGGGGCGCCCGAGGCAGCCGCGGACGGCGCGATGGCGGCGCTCGAAGCGAGCAGCTTCGACATCCGCGCGCGATGCCGGGCGACCTCGTGGGCCGAGAGCTTGGCTACGCGCGCCAAGAGCCGGGTGCGGGCGTCACCGCTGCGCGCGTTCTGCGCCAAGAATTCGACTCGGGCGAGCTCGGCCAGGCGCGTGGAGTGCAGTGCGAGCTCCGCCTTCACGTCCGGGTCGCTCAAGTGTTGGCCAAGCTCTCGAATCAGCAGGGCGCGGTGCTGCTCTCGTCGTTGTTGGCGCGTCGCCAGGCGTTCGGACCACCTCTTGGCCAGCTCTTCGGGCGAGAGGCCACGGAGCGCCGCCGAACCAGTGGGCGCCGCCGAGCCGGAGGGCGCGGGAAGCGCCGAAGGCAGACCGCTCACCAACGCGGCCGCGCGCTGCTGCAAGCGTTCGAGCCGCTGCTCGAGCCGCGCCGACGGGACCGGGCGCGGAGCGCCGGGGCCGGGGGCCACGTCAGCTTGCGAAGCTCGCGCCGAGGCCAAGCTGAACACGATGGCCGCGACGAACCAGCCCCTCCGGCTCATGCGCTGACGTGCCGATCGGGCGGGCCCGGGCGAGCAGACGCGGACTGCGGCTTGGAAACTGGGTCCCAATTGGGCGGGCGTCGCGACGGGCGTTCCCCGGCCGTCGGCGCTTCGGTCGCACGCTCGCGGTGGTTGAGCGCTTGGAAGCCCAGCAAGGCCACCCAGGCCAGCCCGATGACGGGCAACGCAACCGAAAGCGCGCTGATGGCGCCGCCGGAGTGCCAGCGCAAGGCGACGATGACGCCCACGAGCGCGGCCACGATGCCGGCGATGGTCAGCAGCGCTCGCCCGGCGCGAAGGGCCTGAGGGTAGGGCACTTGGTGCAAGGCGCCTTCGGAGCGGTGCAGCCGCCGGCGCGCCCAGAGCAGCCCACCGAACCCGACCATGCCGGCCGTCATGGCCCAATGCAAAGGCCGATCCGGCCCACCCAACGTGGGGACCAAGCCGAGGCAGATGATGCCGACTGCCGCGAGCGGCACGGCGCTACGGGGAGGCTCAGGGACAGACAACCGACCGGAACATAAGCCGAGCCTGCGAAGACGCAACTCGTTCCGCGCACTTAGCTGTCCGGATTTTCTGCTACGTGGAAATTGGTTTCAGTCGGCGCGCCCGTTTTCTTGCGGGGGTTGCGCGCGGCGTGGCATGTCGGGAGGCCATGTCCGGCGGATTTCTGAGGACCTTGCCGCTGCTGGCGCTGGCGGCGGCCTGCTCGAAACACGAGCCCGGGCCGGCGGCTGGGGCGTCCGGAGCGGCTTCCGTCCCCGTGGCTTCGGGGAGCGGGGCCCTGGCGGCCGCGCCAAAGCCGCCGCTGCCGGTGCTGGCCCCGGCCACCACGGTGGGGCTGGATGGCGCGCTGCACGCCGCGCCCGTTGCCGCTGGTCGGCGCATCTACGCTCGCTCGTTGCGAGCCTGGATCTACGAGCGGCCGACCCGCTCGTCCGAGCGACTGGGTTACTTTCGGGCGGGCTCGTCCTTGACGCTGCGGGGCGAGCGCGCCGGCACCGAGGGTTGCCAAGCTGGTTGGTACGGCGTCGCGCCGCGTGGCTTCGTGTGCGCCGAAGGTGCGGCCACGCTCGACGCGAACGACGCGGTGGTGAGCGCGCTGTCCGGCTTGGGCCCGGCGTTCGCGCGTAAGCTGCCATACATCTACGGCACGGTGCGGAAGCCCGGGCCCATCTACTCGCGGCTGCCCACGCGCGCCGAAGCCGAGCAGGCCGAGAACGATCTGAACGAACGCATGGCGAGCTGGCTCGCCGCCGACGGCGAGGTCGGCGCCAGCTACGGGCAGCACGTGTGGATGCGGGGGCAGCCGCCGCCGGATGCGCGTGCGGCTTGGGAGGGCAAAACGAGCGATCCGCTGCCGCCTTTCTTGGGCGCCGGGCGTGCGCTGCCGACGCCCGAGGGGCAGGTGAACCACACCGCCGAGCTGATCGCCGCGCGCATGAAGCCGCGCCAAGGCTTGTCGCTACTGCAAACCTTGTTGTTCGAGGGGCGCCGCTACGGCTTGACCACCGACTTGGACGTGGTGCCGACCGATCGCTTGCGCCCGATTCAGGGCTCGGAGCACCACGGGGTCGAGATCGGCCACGGCCTGGAGTTTCCGTTCGCGCTGGTGCGTGCCGAGAACGCCAAGCGCAAGCGGCTCGAGCGCGGCAAGCTGGTCGACGCGGGGCCCGCCGAATATTGGTCGGTGCTCAAGCTGACCGGCAAGCAGAGCTTCTTTCAGCATCGCCTGCACTTCGAAATCGAGGGCGGCGACTACATTTCCGACCAAGATGCCTCGCGGCTCGATCAAGCCAAAAAGATGCCGGCTTGGGGCAAGAACGGGGAGCGTTGGCTCGACGTGAACGTATCGAAGCAAACGCTGGTTGCTTACGAAGGGACGCGCGCCGTGTACGCGACGTTGATCTCGACGGGCGAGGCCGGACTGGAAGATCCCGAGCGCACCAAGTCGACCAAGCGCGGCATCTTCAGGATCCACACCAAGCACGTGTCCACGACCATGGACTCCGACACGGTGGGCGAGGAGTTCGAGCTACGCGACGTGCCCTACGTGCAGTACTTCGAAGAAGGCTACGCGCTGCACGGCGCGTACTGGCACGATCGCTTCGGTACGCCCAAGAGCCACGGCTGCATCAACCTCACCCCCGAAGACGCGCGACGCCTGTTCTTCTTCACCGAGCCTGTGCTACCCGAGGGCTGGCATTCGGTGATGCAGAAGCTCACCGGCACCGTGCTGTTCGTGCATCCGTAGCTGGTGTCGTCAGGCGCCGCCCGCGCCCGCGGCTCCGCCGGCGTCGGCTCCAGCTGCGTCGACGGTTTCGGCACCGCCGGCACCCCCGGCGCCGCCCGCGCCGGGCGTCGTGGGGGTACCGCCCGCGTTGTCGGCGCCCGCCGCCGCGGCACCGCCCGCGCCGCCCGCACCACCAGCACCACCCGTGCCGCCGCCGCTCGGCGTATCGGCGCAAGTCGGCACGACGAAGCTCGGCGTAATGCTGCTGGTGACCGCAGTTTTGTCGGGATTTTTGAGCGGCTTTTGGTCCAAGCCGCGGATCAAGCTGACGCGGATCTGGCTTGGCAAATGCGATAGATCGAGCTCGAGCACGCCTTCGGTCGTCGACGTGTCGACGCCGGTCAGTACTTGCCCCGCGTCGTCGAGCCCTTCGATGCGCACGTAACCGCAGCGCGTCGAGCTACCGCAGGCGTGGGCGGGCCGGAGCACGAACTGGGTCGCAGCGTCGGTGGGCGTGGTGGCGACACCGACGGCCAGCGTGCTGAAGAAGCCGGAGCCGGCGGCCTCGTTGGTGGCGCCCCCCGCCGCATCGCCCGTCGACGTGGTGGGACCGCCGCGATCGCAGCGCAGCTCGATGGCGGCGTCAGGCGCTTGACCGTCGAGGGTCGTCACCTCGACGCCGAAGGTGGTGGGCGGCAGGGGAGCCGCGTCGTCACTGCTGCACGCGCTGCCGAACGGCACGCAACAGAGAGCGGCGACCAGCAAGCGAAAGGAGGTTTGGGATAAACGGAACGAACGAGGATTCATGCGCGGTGCTCGGGAAGCGCCTTCAGCTCGGCTTCGTCGAGCGCGACCCGTTCCGGGTCGATCTTGAAGCCACGTACGCTTTGCTCCAGGGCCTCCGCCAGGTTCTGCAGCCGTTCCCCTTCGGTCACGGCGCTTTCGCTGGAGTTGACGACTGAGCCAGCGATGCGCTGTACGGCGTCCATGTTGCGGGCGATTTCGTCGGATGCGATGGCCTGCTCTTGCACTGCCGACGCCGTGTCGTCAATCACGCTGATCAAAGTCTTCAGGTCCGCGAGCGTGGTTTCGACCAGCTGCGTGCCTTCTTCCACGTCGCGCGTGCCGATCTGCATGCTCTGCACGGCCTCGCCGGTTTGGTCGCGGATGGCGGCGATCAGGTCCTCGATGTCGCGGGCGCTCTGGCCGGTGCGCTTGGCCAGGGAGCTGACCTCGTCGGCCACCACCGCGAAACCGCGACCGTGCTCGCCGGCGTGGGCGGCTTCGATGGCGGCGTTCAGCGCCAGCATCGACGTTTGCTCGCTGATCTGGCGGATGACCTCGACGATGTTGCCGATGCGCTTGCCGCTTTCGCCCAGCGCGCCGATGCGCAAGGCGGCTTCCTCGACGCTCTTTCTGATCTGTTGCAGCCGCTCGATGGCGCGCGTCACGGCCTGACCACTTTGCTTGGCGGTGCGGGTCGCCTCGGCGGCGTTTTCGGCAACTTGTTGGATGGAGCTCGAGAGCTCGGTGACGGCCGCGGTCGAGCTGGTGATCTTGGAGGCTTGCTCCTTGGCGCCTTCCAACGTCTTCCGGCTCATGGTCGAGATTTCGCCGCTGGAGGCGTTGACCTGAAACGCCGAGCGCTGCACCGCCGCCGCCAAGCTGTGGATCTTGGCGAACACGCGGTTCAAATTGGTGGCGAGCGTGCCAAGCTCGTCGTTGCCGTCGACCTCCAGCCGGCGGCTCAAGTCGCCTTGGCCGCGCCCCAGCTCTTCGGTCGCCACGATGTAGCGGCGGAGGGGACGGGTGATCTGAATTGCCAGCACGAAGCCCATGACGATGGACAGCAGCAGGGCGCCGCCCAGCACGAACATCAGCCCGGTGAAGCGGTCGTCCAGGGTTTTGGCCGAAGCGCGCTCGTGGTCGCGATACAGGTACAGGTTGCCGAACGGAATGGAGTCCGGATCGGTGCCGGCCGAGTAGCCGTACACCGCGGTTTTGGCGAAGTCGTACTGGTGGGTGTCGCCCGACTCCTTGTCCAGCAGCTCCAGCACCTCGATGTGCCGGTCGTCTTCGTCCAGCGTGACCGGCTTTTGGATGGCCTGGCTCAGCTGGGGCCACATCGCGCGCGGCACCGAGCTGGCGACGACCTGCCGGTCACCGACCACCAGCACCAGCCGCTGCTCTTTGCCTGGCTCGGCCCCGCCCGATTTGCTGATGGTGTCGCTGAACCAGCGATCCAAGCTGGCGCCGAACAGCACCGCGCCCACGATGTGATCACCGTTTTTCACTTGAGCGCCCGAGATGCGATAGCCCTGGCCGCCCAGCTCGGCAAAGCGGGCGCGAATCGGCCGCCCTTCGCGCAAATCTTGGAAGAGGCGCGAGCTGCGCCATTCGGGCTCCGTCTGCGCCTTGACCCCGGGCAGGCTCGTTACCTTGCCGTTGATGTCCGAGATCACGAATAGATCGGGGACGATGGAGCTTTGCAGCACGTCGGCGATGCGCTTGGCGGCATCGGACAGACCCGTGGTGTCACCGGTGGCAAGCGCCGCGACTACTGGCGGATCGCTGGCGATCATGCGGGTGATGGCGTACTCGCCGCTGCCCACCTGCGTCATGGTGTCCACGTAGCGCTTGAGCGGGCGCTGCAGCTGAACGGTCTGCTCGGCTGCCCGCACCTGCTGCGCGGCCTTCCAGGCACCGCCCACCACGACCAGCAGCGTGACCCCGATGATGGTGGCCACGATTTTCGTGCGCAAACTCAGCTTGTAGCGAAGCATCCGGGTTCCCAGGCCGGCCACGCTACCACGAAGAAACGCGCCTTAGCGCAAGCGGTTGATGCGACAGAAATGGGCCAAGAAGTGGCCGGAAACTCGGGTTGCGGGGTGCTCGACGTTGCCCGTGAATTCGAATTTCAGAAGCCCTTCGACCGAGCCCTGCGGGCTTGCGTCGACCTGGCTCAACGCGAGCTCTCCGCCCGGCTGCAGCTCTTGCCGTCGGCCGTGCAGCTTGACCGTCGACAACACGTGCGGCTTGTCAGGGCTCTGACCGTCGCCCACGAGCGGGAAGCTTCCTGGCTCGAGCTTGGCGCCGGCGGGAAGCAACAAACGGATGGCGACACCGGCGGCGTCGGCATCGGCCTCGGCCAGCGCCTCGCACGTGCGCTCCGCGGAGCTGAGCGTCACGAACAGCGCGCTCTCGTTCGGGCTGATCTCGACCAGCTCCGCCAGTGAAGCTCGCGGGGTCAACGTCAGCTCGTCGCTCGCCCCGGGACCCAAGTCGATGCGGATGGGCGCGGCGGAGTTGTCGCGACAACCGGCGCCGGTCAGAACCAGGGTGAGCAACCCGAGCGCCCAGCCGGGCGCCGTTCGACGCATTCGCTCAGGCGCTCTCGGCGCGGGCCAACGACGGCGCGGCTGAGGCGGCGGCGGCAGCGGCGGGCACGGCGCCCGTGCTGCCGGGGTTCGGACTGGAAGAAGGAGCACCGAGCGGGAAGCTCACGCCCGTCAGCTTGGGCGTCAAGTCGCGCAGCGCGCGGCGGGCCTGGGACGCGGTGGGCCGGTTCTTGGGATCACGTCGCAAGCACGCCGCCAAAAGCCGCGCAATCTCCGCCGAATCGGCGATGTGGGCCAGGCGCGCGAGCTTGTCCGGCCAACCGTCGTGGCCGATGTGCGCCGACAAAATCGAGGTTTCGTCCTCGGCGTCGAACAACAGCTCGAAGGTGAGCGCCTCGAACGCGGTGCACGCGAAAGCGTACATGTCCGCCGGCTGGGGCGTCTTCGACTCCACCAGGCCCAGCACCTCGGGCGCGCAATACTCGAGGGTGCCGCAGCCCGGCCGCAGCTGCCGACCGCTCAAGCCGAAGTCCACCAGCACCGGCGTCTGTCCGTCGCGCAAGATCACGTTCGACGGCTTGATGTCGAGGTGGCCGACGCCGGCGCCGTGCATGGCCTCGAGCGCCGCCAAAATGCCGTCCAAATACTTCAGCGCGCGGTCCACCGTGAGCGAGCGGCTGCGGATCAAGCGATCGAGCCCGGCGCCGCGGATGAGCTCCATCACCAAGATGGGCTTGGGGCGCGCCGCCAAATCGAAGGTGACGAAGCGCGCCAGGTTTTCGTGCTGCGGCAGTCCGAGCAAGGCTCCGGCTTCCTCGCGGAACAGCTGCAAGAACTCTTGCTCGGACAGGCTGCGCGCGGTGGTCGGATCGTAGTCGGGCACCTTGAGCGCGAAGCCTTCGGCCTTGGCGTTGTTGCGCTCTTCGACCCGGCGCGCCATGAACACCGAGCTCGCGCCGCCGCTGCCCAGCGAGCGCACCACGTAAAAAGCCCCGATCGTGCGGCGCGGTAGCAGCCAATCGGGCAGGGGGGCGCGGCGCCGTTCGAGCGGGATGGGGGCGCTGTCGACGGACGCGGCCACCGCGACTGGCAGCTGCTCCAAGCGGGCCAGCACCTTGCCGATAGCGGCGCCAATCGGCGCGGGAATGTCGGCGGTCAGCTCGTTCACCGCCATCTGCAGCTGCGCGGCGTTGGGGGGCACGTTGGAGCGCACCGTGCGCTCTACCAGCGCCGCCACCGACGCCACGTCGGCCACTACCGCGATTGCCATCGGATCGACGTCGAGCACGCGCCGGAGCGCGCCTTGAGTCAGCCGGCGTAGGCCCTCGACGGCCAGCTCGATATCGCTCATCACGTCGGCGGAGCCGCCGGTGGGGTCTACCAAGTCCGTCTGGCCGCGCGCCACCGAAACGCTCTCCAGCGAACGCGCCAGGCGCTGCACCACGCGCCGCAGCGCTTCACCCCGGTACGAGCCGCCGGCGCCCAAGCTGCGCGAAAGCCGCAGCAGGCGCAGGGCAATCTTGCGCCCGTCGCCTTGCATGCTGGCGCCCATGTGCAGCTCGAAATGCTGCGACTCGCCGCCGCCGTCGCCGGCCTCGGCATTGGCCGGATTCAAGAAATCCACATAGCCGGACACGGCGCTGCGCACCTCGGGGTTGGTGGACGCTTCGGCCACTGCCTCCAAGCTGGGCAGCTGATCGACGTGCGAAGCCAACGCCAACAGCAAATCCGCCGGATCGCTCACGCCCTCCCGCACGGCGGCGTCGAAGCTGCGGGCCAGCGTGGCGCAAGCGATGCGATGCACGATCGGCTCGGGCTGGTGCCCCACGCGCCGCATCATCACGCCCACGGCGCGGCGCACGCGCTTGCGGACGCCGCCGTCGTCGTCACCCGTGCGCGCTGCTTCCAGATCGACCAAGTGCAACAGTGCCTTCAGGCGACGCTGCTCCCCCAGCGCCAGCGCCGGCGACGGTGTGGCTTCGTTGGCGCTGGTCTCGGCTTCGAGCAAGAAGTTGCCCAGCCGGTCGTGCAGGCGTTCGACCTCGGGCACGCTGGTGTCGGTGTCGCCCGGCCGGCGGCCGAGCAACATCAAGTCGCTGAGGCGCGGGCTCTCGAGCGCAGCGGCGTCCAGATCGCTGAGGGCGCCGAGCACGTACGGCAGCATCTGCTCGTCGTGCGGATCGTGCGAGGCCACGAAATCCATGGCGCGGTGGGCGGTCGCGACGGCCTGGATGGCCAGATCGGTGGCGGCGCGCGCGCCTTTCGATTCGTAGGCCAGGAGGGCGCGTCTGACCGACGCCACGACCTCCGTTTGCTCGTCTTGTTCGCGATCCAAGATGCGCACGGCGCGCTCGGCCACGCTGCGCAGCACCGAGCTCTGCGAGTCGACCCGCTGCGCCAACGTCTGTTTCAAGATCTTGGCCGAGCGCTGGCCGAAGCTCTGGCTGCTCAAATCGGCGAAGAGCGCGGCCGCGGCTTCGGCGACGTCAGGCCGGCGCTTGGCGCACAGCATTTCGAGCAAGGACTCGGCGGCGTCGGGCTCGGCTTCGATCACGCGGGGCAAGCCCATGAGCAGCGTCGCAGCCAGGCCCGGATCGGTGCCCGCAACGGGCCCGTCCAACAGTTGCTTCAACGCCCGCAGCGAGCTTTCCGGCTCGCTCACCAAGGTCGCCACCAGCGACACGCCTGCCCGTCGCCATTCGGTCGGGGACAAATTGGGGTCGAGGGCGACGTCGATCTCCTCGCGCAGCGCAGGTTGGATCGACGACAGGATGCCGCGCGCGACGGCGGCGTGGCGCCAAACCAAAGGCTCGCGATCGTGCAGCAGGCTCTCGTAGATCGAACGAATGGGCTCGCTCAGCAGCAGATCGCGCGGGTAGGCGTCACCTTGCTGGGCTCGGAAAACGGCCTCGCGCGCGGCGTGCTCGAGCAATTTCGCGGCCAAGCGACGCACCGGCAAAGTTCCGGTGCGCGCCCGGTCCAGCCAGCGCTCGCGCATTTCGCGGCGGGTGACGAGCGTGAGCGCCAGCGCGTCGGGGTTGACGCCGCAGCCGATGGGCAAGTCGAACACCAAGCCGACGCGCGCGCGCAGCGACGCGGCCTCGAACGGTTTGCCGGAGCTCAAGGCCATGCGCGCGGCCACGGTGGCGAACGTCGCGGCGGTACCTTCGTACAACCGCGCAAACACGCGCCGTCCGAGCTCGCGCCGCTCACGGCCGAGGGGCAAGGCCGCGCTCATTTCGTACAGCGCGACCGCCGCGGGTCCGGGCGCGAGAAACTCGAGATCATCGGCCAAGCCCGTCTCGAGCGCGATCTGCGAAGCGCGCTGCAACACCTCGGGCGCAATACCGTCGAGCGGAGGTGGACCGGCGTTGGCAGTGCTGTAGCCGAGCGCGGCCACCGCTTGGCGCCAGCTAGCGCGACGCTCGGCCTCATCGGACAGCCGGGCTAGGGTGGCGAGGGCTTCGACGGGATTGGGGCGAGCGCGCACGGGGGGAAGTTAGGATTGTACGAGGAGACGCGGAGCGCCATCAGGCAAATGCACGCGGCCAACCCCCTCCTGTGAGCTGGTGGGAGCAATTGAAGGGTGATGTGGGTCCAGCGACCCGAGGCAAGGCGCAACGGTCGAGGCTCGAGCCGCGAGCCGGGCCGAGAACCGGCGTTCATGAGACCGCACGTTCGTTCTCGGCCCAGGCCGTCGGTACGCACCAAAAATCGCGGATTTCCGCGGGAGAGCGGCTTGGCCTGGCTCTTGTAACTCCCACCGCATGTCGCAACGCTCGTTCACGGTCCGCTCGCTGGCAGTTGGCTTGTTCACCCTCGGGCTCGTGCCCGGTTGCATGCTCGAAAAGCAGGACGACGGGGAGGAGTACCGCGAGGCCGTACCCCAGCGCGAGGCCGTCGTGGTGGCCGGCCCGGAGACGGAGGCAGCGTCCGCCACGGGCGCCTCCGCCCAAAGCACGCGCGGCACGCTGGCGACTCAGCCGCTCGGCGGTGACCCGTACGCGAAATGGTACGGCTTCACGCGCGTCGTGCGCGGCGGCGTGAACTTGGTGACGGCGGCGGTGCTGGGGAGCGCTTGGGTCATCGTGCACAGCGAGCCGAGCTCTATCAAAGACGGTGAAGCGACGTGGGGCCCGTACACCGACTCGCTCGAGCCGGTGACGTATCGGTTTCGGGTCACGCGCTTGGCCGAAGCCGAATACGACTACGTGTTGGAAGGGCGCCCGAAGGCATCGCGCTCCGACGACGACTACCTCACGGTGCTCCGGGGCCACGGCTACGGCAAGCGCCACGCTCAGCACGGCGAGGGCGACTTCACCATCGACTTGAGCGCCGCCCACACGCTCGACCCGTTCGCTCATCAAAATGACTCTGGAACCGTTCACGTCGTCCACCATTTGCCGCACGACCTCGGCGAGGGAGGCGACGCCCTGCCGCGCAGCATCGTGGCGGAGGTGACCCCGGATCCGGCCATCAATCCCGAATCCTTCACCGTCACCTCTGACGCCAACGCCGACGGCACAGGAGCGCTGCACGTCGCGGCGCACGCCGACGTCGACGACAGCAAGACGACCCAGCTCGAAAATATCGCGATCGACAGCCGCTGGAGGGCGGACGGCGCGGGCCGGGCCGACATCGTGATCGCGGGCGGGGACGTGCCGGCCGACCCGGGGAGCGTGACCGCTGTCGAATGCTGGGGCAGCGATTTCCGCCGCAGCTACTACACCGATTCGCTTGGCATCGAGCCGAGCGAGGGCGCGGCCGCGGCGTGCGCTTACGACGCACCCTGACCGGCGAGCGCTAGTCGACGCGGGAATCCCGTCGACTAGTGCTAGCTTCTAGGGCGTGGCTCAACTTCCGTTGAATGAACCGGTGCGCGACTACGCACCGGGCAGCCCCGAACGCGCCGAGCTGCGCGCAGAGATCGCCCGCCAGTCGTCGGAAAATCCGCGCTTGCCGTTGGTGATCGGCGGCGCTCGCATCGAAACCGGCAAGAGCGTCGCCATGACTGCGCCTCATCGCCACCGCCTGGCTGTGGCGACGCGGGTGGAGGGCGACGTCGGCCACGTCGATCGCGCCATTGCCGCGGCCTTGGCCGCCAAGCCAGGCTGGGCTGCGACGCCTCTCGCCGAGCGCGCAGCCATCTTCGACCGCGCCGCCGAGCTTTTGGCGGGGTCGTTTCGTCAGCGCCTCAACGCGGCGACCTTGCTCGGACAGAGCAAGACGCCCCATCAGGCCGAGATCGACGCGGCGTGCGAGCTGATCGATTTTCTGCGCTTCAACTCGCACTACGCTGGGGAGCTCGAGCAGCTGCCGCTGCGCAGCCCGGAAGGCGTGCAAAACAGCATCGACTTGCGTCCGCTCGATGGCTTCGTGCTCGCGATCACCCCGTTCAACTTCACGGCCATCGCCGGCAATTTGGTGGCGGCGCCGGCGCTGCTCGGCAACACGCTGGTGTGGAAGCCGTCGCCGCTGGCGGCGCTTTCGGCGTACCGGGTGCTGGAGCTGTTCGAGCAGGCAGGGTTACCTCCGGGCGTCATCAACCTGATCCAGGGCGACCCCAGCGCCATTTGCGAGCATGCGTTGGCTCATCCGGAGTTTTCGGGGCTGCATTTCACCGGATCGTCGCAGGTGTTCGACTCGCTGCAACAGCGCATTGCCCACCATTTACCGGACTACCGCGCTTACCCGCGCGTGGTCGGCGAGTGCGGCGGCAAGGACTTCATCTTCGCTCACCCGAGCGCCGACGTGACCGCGCTGGCCGTGGCCATCGTGCGCGGTGGCTTCGAATACCAAGGGCAAAAATGCTCGGCCGCGTCGCGCGTGTTTCTGCCGCGCAGCTTGGCGCCGCGCGTCTTCGCCGAAACCGCGCAGCTGATGAGCCAGATCAAGCTGGGAGACCCGGCCGATTTTTCCTGCTTCATGGGGGCGGTGATCGGAAAATCGGCGTTCGAAAGGCTGAGCGGCGCGCTCCAGCAAGCCGCGCGTGATCCGGAGTGCCGGATTGTAGCGGGCGGCGGAGCGGACGCGAGCGAGGGCTACTTCGTCGAGCCCACGCTCGTGGAGGTGAAAGACGCCCGGCACGAGCTCTTGCAGCGCGAGCTGTTCGGCCCGGTGGTGGCCGCCTTCGTTTACGACGACGCGCGTCTCGACGACGCCGTGCGCTTGTGCGATCGCGGCTCCGTCTACGCGCTAACCGGCGCCATTTTTGCCCAGGACGAAGCCGCCGTCGCCGAGCTTTCGCAGCAGCTCCGCTTCGCCGCCGGCAACTTCTATATCAACGACAAGCCCACCGGGGCGGTGGTCGGTCAGCAACCGTTCGGCGGCTCGCGGCGCTCCGGCACCAACGACAAGGCCGGCTCGCCCTGGAACCTCTTGCGTTGGACCAGCCCCCGCACCATCAAACGCACCGCGTCTCCTCCGCGCTCCTTCAAGTACCCGTATCAGGATCCTGACTCATGAGCTTTCCCGCCAACGCCGGGGTCGTGCTGGTCGCCCACGGCACCGTCGAAAACCTCGATGATTTGGGGGCATTCGTGGCGCGTATCCGCCACGGCCGCCCGCCGCCGCCCGGCTTGGTCGACGAGCTGCGTCGTCGCTACGAGGCCATCGGCGGCTTCTCACCGCTGTTGCAAACGACGCGCGAGCAGGCGCAAGCGTTGGCCAAACGCCTCGAAGCTCCGGTATTCGTGGCCATGCGGCTCTGGGAGCCCGGCGTGGAAAAGGCACTGGCCGGCGCCGCCTCCCTCGGTCTCCAACGCCTGAGCGTGATCGCACTGGCTCCTTTCAGTCAGCACGTCTACTGGGACGCGGCCGTGAAGGTCGCAGCCGCCGCTTCGACCTCCATTCAACTTCTACCCAGCGCGCCCTACGCCGAAGAGCCGGAGTTCGTGGCCGCACACGTTACGTCCATCAACGACGCGCTGAAGCAGGCTTCGCCGGCGGCGGCGGTCGTGCTTTCGGCGCACAGCTTGCCGTCGGTTGCCATTCAACGGGGTGATCCGTACGCGCGCCTGGTGCAAGCCTCCGCCGCGGCTATTTCGGCCGGGCTCGGGAGGCCGGTGCGCCTTTGCTATCAGAGCCAGGGCGCTGACGGTGGCGATTGGTTGGGCCCCACCGTGCGTGAAACGCTGACGGCGATTGCGGCCGAAGGCACGCGCGAGGTGGTGTGGGCGCCGTTCGGGTTCCTCGCCGACCACGTCGAGACGCTCTACGACCTCGACATCGAGGCGCGCGCCATCGCCGAAGAGCTGTCGCTGTCGCTCGTGCGGGTTCCCGCCTTGAACCTGCACCCGGGCTTGACCGCGGCCCTGGCGGCGGTGGCTATTCGCTCGATTTCCGGAAACGCTCCGGGCTAGGCTAGAAAGTACCGAAAAATGCCGAAAACCTCTGCGCGAGTCTGCCTGCGACGTTCAGCGTGGTTGGGGTTGTCGGCGCTCTTGCTGCTCGCCACCAGCGGTTGTGGCCTGTTTCGCAGCTCCGTCAACGCCAGCCCGGAGCTGCGCTGGTTCCTGTTTTCGAATTTCGGGGCGCAGCGCATGTGCCCGGAGATGCTCAAGCGCGGAGCGCCGCTCAAGCTGGCCGCGAATACCAACACCATCGGGCGGTTCTTTCCCGAGCGCTGCACCACGCAGGTGAACGACGCCGCACAGACGGTCACGCTCGCGTTCTCGGGCACCGGCTTTGCTTGGACTCCGGTGGCGGGGCGCATGGGCTTCGCGGTTTCGGCCACCGTGGAGTACCGCATGGATTTTTTCATGGGGGACGACGCTACCTACGTCTGGGCCAAGCCGGCTCGCATCGCCTACGGCCCTGATTTTCGCATGGGTGCGATCGAGAACAAGCTCGTCGATTGGGCGGCTCAGGGCCCGGCCGGTTACATGGTCTCCACTTTCGGCTCGCAAATCGTTCAAGGTCAGCTTTCCAGCGGCTTCACCGTCGTGCACACCGACGAAGGCGACGAATTCTCACTCGGTTTGTTGACGCCGCCCGCGCGCCCTCAGCGCTTCTTCGGCGCTTCCAGCGAGCGTACCAGCCTCGACCGTGACACGACCGAGGTGCGCGTCGATCAGATGGACCTGATCGGCCCGCTCGACGTGCCTTCGTCGGGTCAGGCGCTGTTCTTGCGCTTTCAAGTGACGGGCCCCGCGCTGGACGTGATGGTCATCCGCAGGGGCGCCGGCGACATGTGGCGCAGCGGCCTGCAACTGGGCGCCGCGTTGGCACCGCCACCGGAAGCGCCGCTGGCCCAATTTCCGCTGCAGCCAGGCCAAGAAGCGCGCCAGCAAATCCCGCTGCCGGCAGGGCAATACTACGTCGTGCTCGACAACAGCCAGCGCATGGGCGCCGTCAATCCCCCCTGGAGCCCACTCGGCATCGTCGGCGGAAATGCCGCCGTGGTTGCCTATTCAGTCGAGCTCGGATCCGCCGGCGGACAGTTCTAGTTTCGACGCCTTCCTCCGAGCTCGTTCTCACTCTTGCGAGTTGAGCGAGACGCGCCAGTCGACGGGCAGATCCAAGAACCCTTCCAGGCAGAGAAAGTCGTACAGCTGTTCGCACACGACGGCGCAGCTTTCGCTGAAGACGTGCGGATCGGTGAAGAACTTCACGGTTTCTTCTTGGAACTCTTCATTGCCTTGGGTCAGACGCTCCAGCAGCTCGTCGCCGCAGAAAAACACCATTTGCTGCATGAACAGCCGTTCCCACTCCGCGCGAAAGTCGCCGAAGGCATCGGCCAGCACCTTGTAGCCCACGCTGTTGGGTCGCCGTGCCGCGCGCGAGACGCGGATGGTGACTTTACCCATCTGCTCCAGCCGGGGCGGCAGGTGCTTCTGCAGGAAATCACCGAGCACGGCCGTGTAGATCGTCATCACGCGGTTCAGCTCGGGCGAACGGCGCGACAAGAACGCGACCTGCAGATCACGCTCGGTCTTGCTCAAGAGCTCGTGGGTGGCCTGGCGCACCTCGGGGCTCTGAAACTCGAACCCTTCGAGCTCGGCGCGTAGCCGGTTTTTGTAGCGGGACAGGACGTAGTACACGCCTTGCTCGGCGTGGTGAATGACCTTGTCCTTGTCGCCTTTGGACTTTTCGTGCAGCTCGCTCTCGAAGAACAGCTTGGCAATCTTCTTGCCGATCGGCTTCAAGATGCGCGTCGCAAATTGGGTCTGCCCGGAGAAGAAGCGCGGCAGGAGCGTGGCGAGGGTGCGCGTCAGCTGCTCTTCCATCTCCTCGGGCGTCTTTTGCGCACCCGCATCGCCCGAGACGGCCGCCTGCATGGCCTTCAGCTGCGCCACCACTTGGGCGGTGATGGCGTCGAGCTCGGGGCTCGTCTCCATCTCGCCCTTGTAGTGAACGATGCGCGCCTGGACTTGCTCGTTGAGCAACCCCAACGCCTGGATGGCCAGGGCTTCTTTCTGCCCGTCACTCATGGCTCGCGGCGCTGAACCCGGAACCGGCGGGGGGCGCCGAGGCGGAACGGGTGGAGGAGCTAGCGGCGGCTTCGGCGACGAGGCTTCAGTCACGGCTCGAAAGCTTAGGCGCTCCCGACGCGCGAGAGTAGGGGTAAGCCACCGCTCGGCGCGGGGCGCGACGATGGTCGGGGTCGAGGTCGTTCGGCAGAAAAACATCGAGGAATGACGGGGGACGCGGGCACACGCCAGGATTGGACCGAGTGATGATAGAAGGTGGGCATGATGAGGGTTTTCATGCGCTCGGGCGCAGCCTTGGCATTGACCGTGGCACTTTTTGGCTGCGCGCGCGGGCCCGATATTCAAAGCCCCGAGCTGCCGCTCCGGCGCGTGGTGGTCTACCGCAATGGGGTTGGCTACTTCGAGCGCGGGGGCGAGGTCGATGGTGAGCAAGTGTCGTTCAAGATGCGCCAGCGCATGGTGGGCGACTTTTTGGCGACGCTCGCCATCGTCGAGCGAGGAGGCAGCTCGCTCAAGGCCGCGTCGTTCCCGCTCGAGGTCGACAAGAACGATCCGGTCGCGCAAGACCCTCGCTTTGGTCGCATGCTGGAGGCGTGGAATCACCCCGGTGAGCCGCCCAAGGCCCCCGATCCTTCGAGCGAGCGCTTGCGCAAAGTGCGCTTGAGCCTCGACGGCAAAGAGCACGAGCTGGCCGTCGGCTACGTAGCGGCGACGCCGCTTTGGCGGCCCTCGTACCGCGTCGTGGTCGGCAAGGGCGGGGCGGATCTGCAGGTGTGGGGCATCGTGCAGAACCTGTCCGGCGAGGACTGGAAGAACGTGGAGCTCACGCTGGTCGCCGGCGCGCCCATCGCCTTCGAGTCGACGCTGGGCGACGCGGTGACGCCCGCGCGCCCGGTCATCACCGACACCGGGGAAATCATCGCGCAGGTTCCGGAGGGCATGACCACGCTCGGCGAGCAGCCCGGCGGCGCGGTCGAGCGCTACGCGCCCGAAGAAGAGAAGGCCCCCGCGCCGGCGGCTGAAGCCGCTCCTGCCACCGGTGAGGGCTACGGCTACGAATACGACGACGACCCGATGAACACGTCACGCAAGCTGGACGCCAAGAAGAGCCGGGCCGCTGGTGGCGCGGCAGCTCCCAGCAAGCCGATGCCGAAGAGCATGCCCGCTCCCGCGGCGCCTCCGCCCCCGCCGCCGGCGGTACAGCGCGAAGCCGCGCGCCGCGCCGCCATGAACGAGCTGCAACAACAGGGCTTGTCGGCGCCGCGTCGTGTCTCGGCGCTGGCGGCAGTCGCCGTCGGTGGCGGCACCACGCGCTACAAAATCCCCGGCGAGGTCACGGTACCCGACGAAAGCGCCACCATGGTGCTGTTGGTCAGCCGCAAGGTGCCGGGCGAAAGCGTGTTCCTGTTCGCGCCCGACGGCGGCGTCCCCGACTCCAGCGCGCACCCGTTTCGCGTCGTGCGCTTCGAAAACGCCACCACCGGCCTGCTCGAGCGCGGGCCGATCGCGGTCTTCGGTGAAGGCCAGTTTTTGGGCCAAGGCATGCTCGATCCGTTGCCGCCCAAGGGCAAAGCGACCGTGCCGTTCGCGCTCGATCGCAGCATCGCCGTGACCAGCGAACGTCAGGGTACCGAACAGGGCGCACGCCTGTTTCGCATCGAGGCCGGCGCCTTGTACATCGAGCGCGACAGCGTGACCAAGACCACCTACAAGGTCGTGAGCGGCAGCGACGAAACCAGTAAGCTCATCGTCCGCCATCCACGCATGTCGAGCGCGCGCTTGTTCAAGCCGCCGGCTGGCACCGAAGACGACTTGGCCACCTCGACGGCGCTCGTGCCTATTCCCCTGAAGCCGCACGGTCGCTCCGAGCTGGTCGTGGACGAGCGACAAGCCACGCAGCAATCCATGGATTGGTTGCAGCCCTTGGCCGACGAAGCCGTCAAAGCCTACCTGGCCGATCCGCGTGCCGATCGCGGCGTCGCCCAAAAGCTGAGCGAAGCATGGACCTTGCGTGCGGCGCTGAAGAAGGCGGGCGATCAAGTCGACGCGCTCGAAACCGAGCAGCAAGAGCTGGAAAAGTCCTCCCGGGAGACGCGCCTGAGCCTGGAAGCCATCGAAAAGAACAACCAAGCCGCCGATCTGCGGCTCAAGCTCACCCGGCGCTTGGCGGAGGTCACCACCCGCCTCGACCAGATCACCAAGAAGCTGATCGAGCTGCGTCTCGCCCTGGGAGAAGCCCAAGTTCGCTTCAAAGAAGCCATCCGCGACGTCAAGCTGCCCGGCCCACTACCGCCCAAGGAGTAAGGCCCGAAGTGGCTGTTCTCCCCGTAAACGTGCCCGTGCCCGTGCCCGTGCCCGACGGTCCGTGATGAATCGCTGGGCTCGTTTGTTGGTAGGCCGAGGTTCCTGGCGCGGGCAGTTGCCCGCGCGCGCCGCGGGCAGCTGCCCGCGCAGGCAAGGCATTCCAAAAAAGGGGGCACCGGATCCGTCCGGCAGCGTACGGACCGTCGGGCACGGGCACGGGCACGTTTACGGGCACGGGAGAGCGTTTCGAATTGTACCCCCCGATAACTCCAAGGTGAGGGGGTAGAGCCAGGGTAGGATTGACAGGCACCTTGGCTTGAGTCAGATAGCCTCGCGCAAGGCTTGGATGGCTCCGGAAAGCGTTCGAAGGATGTTGCTTGCGGCTTTACCCGACGCGGAAATCGAGCTCGTCGACTTGACGGGCACCGAAGACCATTATCAGGCGCGGGTGGTTTCGCAGGCCTTCGAGGGGAAAACGCTGATTGAGCAACACCAACTCGTGTATCGCGCGCTCGGCGACGCGATGCACGGCCCCATCCACGCCCTAGCGTTGAAAACGTACACGCCCCAAACGTGGGCGAAAGTTTCGGGAGGCTAAGATCATGGACGACGCATTGAAGCAGCGCATCGAAGGCACGATTGGTCAGAGCCGTGTGGTGCTGTTCATGAAAGGCTCCAAGCACTTCCCCCAATGTGGCTTCTCGGCCCAGGTAGTGCAGATCCTCAAGCAGAAGGGGGCCGAGTTCAAAGACGTGAACATCCTGGCCGACGCCGAGCTGCGCCAAGGCTTGAAGGAATACTCGAACTGGCCGACCTTCCCGCAGCTGTACGTGGGCGGAAAGCTGGTCGGCGGTTGTGACATCGTCAGCAGCCTGAACGAGTCGGGCGAGCTCGACACCATGCTCGCCAGCTCCTGAGCCGAACCGCTCGACTGGGGCCCGGGGCCCGCCTCGTGGTAGACAGCTCGACATGAGCCGTCGCCCCCTGATTTTGCTCGCTAACGACGACGGCTTCCGCGCGTCTGGGCTGAACGCCTTGCGCGCGGCGCTGTTGCCGCACGCCGACGTGGTCGTGTGCGCGCCCGATTCCGAGCAAAGCGCGTCCAGTCATTCGCTGAGCTTGCACCGCCCGCTGCGGCTCAGCGAGCATGGGCAAGGCGTCTTCTCAATCGACGGCACCCCGGCGGACTGCGTCTACACGGCCTTCTTTGCCGGCACGCGCATCCTGCCGCGGCGCCCCGATCTGGTGCTGTCCGGTTTGAACCACGGCGCCAACCTGGGCGACGACGTGTTCTACAGCGGCACCGTGGCCGCGGCGCGTGAAGGAGCGCTGCGCGGCGTTCCGGCGCTCGCGCTGTCGTCGGGCGCGACCGACGAGGCGGAGCGCAGAGCGGCCGCGGCCGAAGCCGCCGTCGTCGCCTTGGCGTTGTTTCGCGCGCAACCGACGGGGCCGTTGCTGCTGAACGTCAACATTCCTCCAGGCAAGAGCTGGCGTTACCGCGCCACGCGCTTGGGCGGTCGGTTCTATACGGACGAGGTCGAATTTCGCAAAGACCCCCGCGGCCGCGAGTACCTCTGGCTCGGCGGTCCGGGCGTGGAGCACCGTCCGCTCGCCGGCTCCGACACCGAGGCCTACGACGCCGGCGAGATCAGCCTGACGCCGCTGGTGCTGGATCTGTGGGCAAGCAGCAGCACCCAGCACGCAGAGCTTGTGGTGGCGGAGCTGTCAACAGCCGCGCGGTAGTGCTAGTGGTCGTCCGGCATGGCGACGCGCAAGGGAAGTTTTGCCAAGGCCTCCAAGCCTGTACCGGGTCGACTTTCGCCCACGCCGCGTGGGGTCGATCAAAAGAAGCCGGCCACCCTCAAGAGTGAGCACCCGGCGCCGCGGGCCCGCATCAGCCCGTTCGACTCGCTTGCCTATGTGAAGGGGCTGATCCGAGAGCTGCCGGACTTCCCGCAACCCGGCGTGCTGTTCCGGGACATCACCCCGCTGTTGGCCGATCCCAAAGGCTTTCACATCGTGCTCGACGCCATCGCTCACCAATTCGTCGGCGAGAAGGTCGACGCGGTGGTGGGGGTCGAGTCGCGCGGGTTCATTTTTGGTGGTGCGTTGGCGGCGCGCCTGAACGCCAGCTTCGTGCCGGTGCGCCGGCCCGGCAAGCTGCCGTTCCGCACCGACAAAGTGAGCTACTCGCTCGAGTACGGCGAGAACGAGCTCGAGATGCACCGCGACTCGCTGCGTGAAGGCGCCAGCGTGTTGGTGGTCGATGATTTGCTGGCGACGGGCGGCACGGCGGCGGCGGCCGGTGAGCTCGTGCATCGCCAAGGCGCGTTCGTGCTGGCGTATGCGTTCGTGATTGAGTTGGCTTCGCTCGGTGGTCGAGAACGACTGTTACCTACACCGTGCGTGTCCATCATTCACTACGACTGAAATCGCAGCCATAAATCTCGGCAGAATAGCCGGGTGAGCGTGTTAGCCTGGACGGTGGCGTCTAGTTGGGGCGCCGGCTTTCGCTTTCCAGAGGTGCTTTCCATGGCTCGATCGTTCGTTTGGGCTGTCTTGGGTGGTGGTGTGTGGCTGTCGCTCGGGGCCGCGGCTTGCTCCGACGGTAGCGTCGTGCGCGACGATCCCACCGCGGGCGGCGGTGACACCAGCGTCGGCGCCACTACTGGCAAGGGCGGCAAGGCCTCGACGAACGGGGGCACGGCCGTCACGGAGGGCGGCGCCGGCGCCGTTCCCGATGGTCAAGGCGTTGGGGAGAAGTGCTCCGACTCGCAGCCTTGTCGCGATGGCCTGAGTTGCAACGCCGCTAACGAGTGCGAGCCTTCGGGAGACAAAGCCGAAGGCGACGCCTGCGTGCTCAGCGCCGAATGCAAGGACGGGCAGTGCGTGGGCCGCCAATGCGTTCCGGCAGGTGCGGCCGCCCAGGGCGAAGGCTGCATGGGCGACAGCGACTGCGGCGCCGGTTTGCGCTGCGCCATCGTGGGGCTTGGGCTTTCGTGCGTGCGCGAGGGGGCTTCGGACGTCGGGGCCGATTGCGCCACGAGCTTGGACTGCTTCGGCGGCTTGGCTTGCCTGGCCAACGTGTGTGCCGTCGTGCCGCCGGGCGCCTCACCCTTCGGACAGCCCTGGCAGGGCGTGGAGTGCGCGCCGCCCGTCAAGACGGGGGTGAAGGCTTATTTCGAGGTGCCGGGCGCCGACGGCGCCGACGAAGGCGATTTCTTCCGCCTGCCGTTTCCGACGGACGTGCGCAAGGTGGGCGACAAGCTCGATTTGAGCGGGTTCCCGACGCCGGGCAGCGGCCTGCTCGGGGTGGACCCGGTACAGCTGTACGTCGACGCCATCACTGAAAACGACTCGGGCTGGGGAACGTATCCGACCGTCATTTTCCGCTTCTCGGGCAGTTTCGACTTCAAGACTTTCGTCGACGACACCACCCAATTCGTCGACATTACCGATCCGGCCAAGGGCCGATCGGTCGGTTGGCGACGGTTTTTCACGGACGCGCGGACCAACTACGTTTGCGACAACTTCGTGGCCCTGCAGCCGCCGTTCGGTAGCCCGCTCGAGCCTGGTCACACCTACGCCGCTTTCATTCTGAGCCATGCCACCACCGGATTGGACGAAGAGACGGTGGCCGTCGAAGACGACAAGGCCAGCAGCTGTCTCGAAGACTCGGACTGCCCGAGCGTGTGCACGCGGCCGCCCGGCACCTGCAGCGACGACAAAACCGTGGCGTGCAAGGCCGACGCCGATTGCACCAAAGGCGCCGGAACCTGTGATTGGCCCGAAGGCGAGTGTGAAACGGCCGTGGTCGCCTCCGACAACATGGCCGCCGTGCTCAGCTCCAAAGCGCCCTCGGACCCCAAGCTCAAGGCCGCCCACCAAGTGTTTGCGCCCCTGCGCGAGTATTTGGCCGCCAAGAACCAGCCGGTAGCAAACGTGCTCACCGCCAGCGTGTTCACGGTGGGAGACGTTCGAGCCCCCATGACCAATCTAGCCGCGGCCGTGAAGGCGGCGCCCGCACCGACGGCCAGCGGGTGGGTGAAGTGTGGCGGCGCCACGCCCTCTCCGTGCCCCGACGCCGAGGGTGACCGCGCTTGCGGCGACGACGTCGACGGCTACGACGAGTACCACGCGCTACTCAGCATCCCGGTGTATCAGCAAGGCACGGCGCCGTACCTCACGCCCGACGACGGGGGTGGCATCGATACTAAGAAGTCGCGCGACGAAGACGTGTGCTTGTCGATCACGGTGCCCGAGGGCGCGCCGCCGGCCGCCGGCTGGCCCGCGGTCGTGTTCGCTCACGGCACGGGCGGTAGCTTCCGCAGCCACGTGCGCGACGAGGTCGCCGGCGTTTTGGCCTCCGCAACGCCCCAATTTGCCGTGATTGGCATCGACCAAGTCGAGCACGGCCCGCGCCGCGGCGGCTCGATGGAGTCGCCCAATAACTTGTTTTTCAACTTCCTGAATCCGGCGGCGTCGCGCGGCAATCCGTTGCAGGGCGCGGCCGATCAGCTCACGCTCGCGCGCTTTGCCAAGGCGTTGAACGTCGACGCCGCGACCTCGACCGGCAGCGCCATCAAGGTCGACGGAACCAAGCTATTCTTCTTCGGCCACTCACAGGGCTCGACGGAAGGCAGCTTGATGCTGCCGTTCGGTGACGACTACAAAGCGGCCGTGCTTTCGGGCAACGGCGCGAGCCTGCGTGACGCGCTGCGCACCAAAACCAAGCCGGAAAATATCGCCGCGGCCTTGCCGCTCGTGCTGCAAGATCCGACGATGTCCGACCCCCAGCTCGGCCCGGGGGTGACGCTGAACCACCCCGTGCTGTCGCTGCTGCAGCAATGGATCGATCCGGCTGATCCGCTGAACTTTGCCGCGTTGATCGGCAAGCCGCTCGCGGGCCACACCGGCAAACACGCCTTCCAGACCTTCGGGGTCGACGACAGCTACAGCCCGCCGGTCACCATGGCCACGTTCGCGGTGGCGGGCGGCTTCGTGCAGGTTCAACCCGACGCGAGCGCCAAGACCCCGTACGACGAGGCGCTGCCGGCCGCCGTCGACTTGGGCTATCGCGCCACCGCCAACGGCTTCACGCTCGGCTTGCGCCAGTACGGCGCGCCCAAGGCCAGCGACGGCCACTTCGTCGTCTTCGACACCCAAGCCGCCACCGACGACATGGTGCTCTTCCTCACCAGCGCCGCCGGGAGCGCGCCGCCCGTCGTTGGGCAGTAGTTGTCAGGACCCAGATTTTCTCACAGGAAGGGCAGAAGGACAGAAGGTTCGGGAGGGCGCAACAGCGATGCGACGTTTGCGTCGCTCTTTCAAGATTCGTAAAGAGCGACGCGAGATCCGCATCATGACGGCGCCCCTTTCTCGCCCTTCTGTCCTTCTGTCCTTCTTGTAAAAAAATCTGGGTCCGTTCAGATGCTGGAACGGGTCCGTTCAGATACTAGAACGATTGGTGGCGACCATGACGAGACGTTCGAAGCCGAGGGCGTTGCCGGCGGAGGGGGGCATGCCTTCGGTGAGGGACGCGAGGAATGGCTCGTCCAGCGGGTAGACGGCGCGTTTGAGGGCTTTGCGGCGCTTGGCTTCGTCGACCATGCGACGGCGTTGCTCGACCGGGTCGGTCAGCTCGCCGTAGGCATTGCACAGCTCCACGCCGCCAAAATACAGCTCGGCGCGCTCCGCGACGGTGGGATCTTCGGGATGCGGGCGCGACAAGGCGGCTTGTGAGATGGGGTAGTGCGTCAAAAAGACAGGCCGCGCGTGCTCGGCCAGCGCCGGCTCGACACGCGACACCAATAGCTCGAAGTAGCGATCTTCGTCGCGGGCAGCCAGCTTGGCCGCGTCCTTGATGCCGGCGTAACGCGCGAACGCTTCGCGCACCGTGATGCGCTCGAAGGGCTTGCCGACGTCGACCTTACGGTGGCCGAGCACGAAGACTTGGTCTTCGCCCGCCAGGCTGCGGACGACGCTGCGAACCAGCGCCTCGGTGTCGTCGAGCACGGCCGAGAGCCCGGAAAAGGCGCGATACCACTCGAGCATGGTGAACTCGGGCGCGTGCAGCGGCCCTTGCTCGTCGGCGCGGGCGACGCGCGCCAGCTGGAAAATGCGCGGCATTCCGCCGACCAGCAGGCGCTTCATCTCGAGCTCGGGCGAGGTGATGAGGTATTGTCCGCTGGCGGCGATGGCATCGACGTGAAAGTCGACGCCGGGCGCCGGCACGCGCAGCGGGGTCGACACCTCGACGAAGCCGCGCTCGGCGAAAAACGCTCGCGTCGCGGCGGCCGCGCGGGCGGCGTCGCGCAGGCGCTCGGCTTCGCCCGCGAACACCAGTCGGTAGAACTCGCCGTGGGCGGTCGGGGTAGGGCACGCCTGGCGCGATACCAATTTTCCGTGGGTGAGGCGCTTCTCGGAGGGGCGTCCGGAAACCACGACCAAATCGCCCGGGCCAAGTTCCGGCGCGGCGGTCATCTCCACCGCCACGCGCGCGAACGCGTCGGCCACCACCAGCAGCTTGCCTTCGAGGTTGAAGACTCGCCCCGCGATCTCCACGCGCTTGCCCGGGGCGCCCGGAGCGCTTCTTCCCAAATCGCTAGGGGAAAGGCGGTTCACGTCAGCCGCCGAACGCTCGCACCGCAAACTCGGCGATCTGCGCGCCAATCCAGGGCCCGGTCGCGACCAAGACGGCCACCACCACCAGCAGGCGCGGCAGATGGCCGAGCGTGTGATCCTGAATTTGCGTCGCGGCCTGCAACACCGACACGACCAAGCCGATCAGCGCCGCCGCCCCGACTACCGGCAACGCCACCGCCACCGACAGCAGGAGCGCCTGCTGACCAAGGGTGGTGAGGTCACCGAGCGACGGCATCAGCCGGCGCCGCCCTGACCAGCCGTGCTCGCGCCTGCGGCACCGGCGTCGGTCGTGACAGGTGCGCCACCGGCGCCGCTCATTCCGCCGTCGGTCGTGGCCGGGGTGCCAGCTCCGCCGTTGGCTTCGCCCGCGGCGCCACCCGCGGCGCCACCCACACCCGCGGCTCCGCCGTTGGCTTTGCCCGCAGCGCCTGCGCCGCCAGTGCTGCTGCCACCCGAGCTCGAGCCTCCACTGGCCATGATCGTGACACGGGTGCAGCGCGTGTCGCTCTCGGTGCCTTCGGAGGGGCAACAACGGTCCGTGATGCCCTCGCGCAAGTTCTTGGCCGGTACGCAAGACAGGCCGTCGTTGCAATCGGCATCGCCGTTCTTGTCGAGGTCGCAGCGCTCGCCTTCGCCCTGTTGCGAGCAACCAGGCACCGACAAGACGGCAAGGGCGGTCACGAACGATAAAGCGGCGATGGAACGAAGCGCGAAAGGCATGGCGAGCGGTGTCCTAACATCAAACTCCGGGGGTTTGGAGAGAGTTCCCGCATGACGTCTCGGCAGCCCGGTGCCTTGCGACTTTTTCCAGAGGAAACCGCGCTTTTGACCGTCTGCTCCAGCCGTCCGCGGGCCGGCAGATGCACGCACCGGGCTACTTCCGCCAGCCGATTTCGGTTGCGGTGGCGTTGCCGACGAATAGCTCGTCGAGCGAGTTGGGCGGGCGCGCGGAGACGGACGTGAGCGGTAGATCGCGGGCCATGATTTCGGCGCCGGGTTGGGGGTAGAGCGGGGTCTTTTCCGGCTCGGCGAAGCCGTCGGGGTACAGGGCATTGCCCGCGTCGTCGTATTTGTCGGAAGCGCCCAAGGTGTGCATCAGCTCGTGAGCCGCCACGAACAGCGAAAAGTCGATCATCCCCGGCTCGATGTCAGCCTGTGCCACGCCGATGCGTCCGCCGTATTCGCCTGCGCCTTCGACGAAGGCCACGCGGCCTGGAGACGCCGGCTTCATCACGAGGTAGATGCGGGCGTCATAGTCGCTTCGCTCTACGCCCGCGCGCGCGTCGAGCTCTCGCGTCCAGCGCCACAGCGCGTAGCTGTAGCGCAGCAGGCCCAACGCGCCCGGCTCGACGCTGGGCGGAGCTTGCTCGGCGAGCAACGGTCCTTTCAAATCGAACGAGAACGGCGTGAAATTTCGGCCGTTGTGGCGCTCGTATTCGGTCGCGAGCCGGCGCTCGAGCGCGCGGGCTCTTTCGCCAAAAAGGCCGATGGTGCTCGTCGCGACCGGCTCGCGCTCGATCAGCACCAGGGCTACCTTGAGTGGCCTATTCCACGTCGTGCGCGCACGACGTTGATAGCAATCGGTACCGGCCCAGAGCGACACGAAGGCCAAGATCGCGAGCAGTAGCGAGACGCGCGCACGGTAGAATCGCCCGCGCGACGACGGACCCCACAGCCAGGACAGCTTCGACGAGGTTCCCCGTGAACGCCGGCTTTGCTCGAGCTCCCGATCGGAAACCACCGGGGGAGGCGGGACACTGTCCGCAACGGCCGGCTTGGCAAAAGTGGAGTCCAGGGGCTGATGCGGGGGGCTCACATGAAACCTCTTTCGGAGCGAGGCGGAACCGGTCGTGGCGCGTGTATGGAAAGGTGACACAAGCGCGCTACGGCGCACCTTTCTCGGCGAATTTACTAACCCTCGCCAGATAGCGAGTGTCCTCCTTTGAGACAGCCAGCGCCGATCCCGCAGGCGTAAGCTGGAAAGCGATGACCGACGACGGTCGCGCTCGGCTTGCGTGGCTGAGACTCGCCGGGGGGCTCCTGCTCACCCCCGCGGTCGTGGCGGTGGCGCTGCCCGTGCTGCCGCAGCTTCGCGTCGGCACCGGCGCCGCGAACGTGATCTCGTTCGCGGGGGCGACGGGCGTCGCCATTGCGGGGCTGGCCCTGGCCTCGACGGCGCAGCTATCGCGGCGGCTCACGCTCGCCATCGCGGCGCTGGGCTTTGCGACGCTGACCACGCTCGCGCTCACGCGGGCTTCCAACGGCGTCGCGCTGCTGGCCACCGACACGGCCCTCGTGGGCGTGGCCTGGGCGCTCGGCGCGTCCTTGGGCCGGCGCGTGCAGCACGCGGGTCACTTGCTGCCGGCCTGCGTGGTGGCAGCCAGCGCCGACGTCGTGTCGTTGGTTTCACCCGAAGGACCGAGCCACGTCATTGCGAATAGCGACCGCGCGCTCTCCGTGCTGGCGATCTGGTTCCCGGTGCCGGCCAGCACCGCGTGGGCTCCTGCGCTCGGGGTGGGAGACCTGCTCTTCATCGCGTTGGTCTTCGGGGTCGCGGTCGCCCACGACCTGCCTTATGCGCGCGTGGTCCTGTGTTGTGCGGTCGGCACGGCCCTGGCCGGTGTGGCGGCCGCCATTTCTGGCGTAGCCGTTCCGGCGCTGTTGCCGATCGCGGGCGCCGTGGTCGTCGGTCTGCCCGCCGTTCGCCGCCTCCGCGCGGTCGATCGCCGGGCGGCGCGCTGGTCGATGTTGATCGCGGCTTCGGTGGCGGCCGCGACGGTCATCAGGCATCGCGTCTCGTCCAGCGAGATCCCCAGTGGCTCGGCTCCGCCGATTGCGAGCGCGAGCTCGTCGCCCATCATCCACTCCGCTCCCGGGTTGCCTCCCGGTGACTACACCCTGATCGCCGAGCGCCCCGGCATCAGGGCCGGCTCCGTGCTGACCAGCTACCAGCAGATGCATTTGGGCTATCCGGTCAGCGGTGCTGGTTTCTTCGTCTCCAGCAAAGACGGCTGGATCCTGGGTAAAAACGGCAGGCTGATCGAGGGGCTACCCACCACCTATCCCACGCCGATGAGCGAGGAGCGGGCGCGAGAGCTGGCTTGGCGTGCGCAAGAGTTGGACGCGCAGCCGCCTTGGCTAGCGGAACCGAGCACCTGGCACCCGCCGCACGCGCAGCTGGCCTGGGTATCCGTCCGTGATGTCATGAAGGCGAGCGACTACGTGCTGGCTTGGTGCTTCGATTTTCAGGGCACGGGGGTGGGGCGCTACATCAACGTGGCCCTCAACGCGGCGACGGGTGAGCTCGTCAGTCGCGACAGCGGTATCATGAACTGAGGCGCGTCGCGGTCGCGTGACTGCGAGCAGGCGCGCCCCCCGACGCACGCTCGCCCTGGCTTCGCGCACCTACGGGGCGGGATCAGGCTGCCCGGACTTTGCAGGGAAGGACGCTTGAATGGTCTTCACTTTGGCGTGGGTAGGCCACGGCAAGCCGAAGGCCATGCTCTTCTTGAGCGCAGCCGGGACGATGCGCTTGTCGAAGGTTTGGGAGTCCTTGGTCAGGCGAAGATCGACGAGGGTGACCTTGTTGCTCACGACTGGGATCGCATCTTTCGCCGTCTGGATTTCGTCTTGCAAGACCATGCCGTCGTTATCCACCGTGAACAGCAGCTCCCGAATGGCTTTGCCGTCCTTCCGAAGCATGCAGTCCCACTTGCCGGGGTTGTCCGACAATACCGTGTCTTTCGGCTGAGTTTTCGGCATGTCCCACTTGAGCGTGCTGCGTCGTCCCCACAGCGGGCCCAGCAGCAGATTCATTTTTTGCCAGCGATAGGTGACGCGCTCGCCCTTGGTAGGTTGAGTGTCGGCTTCGATGGTTCCGGTATCGCTACCCCCCTGGGGATCGACGCTGAAGTCGGGCAGCTTCTTCGTGCCGTTGACGGTGCAGCGCAGCGAGGCGTCGCCCAGGTAGTCCCCGTTCGAGAACCAAGCCCAGAGCGCCAAATGGCGATACGTTCCGTCCTCGCGATGCTCATAGGCCATGACCATCCAGCCTGCCGCCAATAGGTCGTCGGGGACGATCTGCCAGGTTTCCCACTGACCCTTCCACTGGTGCACGTTCACCTTGAAGGTGCGCACCAGGTAGTCCTTCTCCGTCTGATCATCCCAATAGACGAGGTTGGCTTCGATATCGCCCTTGGCCTTGAGCGGCGCGCCTTCGTAGTTGCAGGAGGTGGTCGCGTACTGCCCATCGAGATCCAGCTTGCATTTGGCAGTCGCAAGGAGCTTGCCGCGCTGCGTCCACTCGATGCGCAGGCTGTCCGTTTTCGACGTAAGACCGTTGACCTCGATCCAACTACTGAAATCGTAGCCTTGATCGCCGCGCGTGTTCAGCCATAGTCGCGCGTTGACTTCGTTGAGCGCTACCGGTGGATGGTGGTCTTTGCCGGACGGCATTTTCGCGCCTGGTGGGGCAGCGAGCGCCAAAGTCGGCAACAGCAGCAACGACATTCCAAGGGCAAACTTCATTTCGACTCCTCCAAGGTGCGCGAGCAAGGAAGCTGACTGGCACGGCACAGCGACGGTGCCGCACAGTGGAGGGCTCGCCCGCACCGGCGAGCTGCGACAGCAAGCCTCATGCCTCGCAAGTCTCCGAGCTTTCTTACGCATTTTCGCAGTCGCAGCTCTGCGCGCGCGCAGAGCGAACGTGCGCGCGCGCAGAGCGAACGTTCCGCCATGCCCCCGCCGGTCATGCGCGTGTGCGCACGCGCTACGGCGTTTCGCGCAGACCCTGAAGCCCCGTTTCACGTCGCGTTTCGCCACGACCAGGTAACGTCGAGCGAGCTTGCGTCTCCGGTTCGAGCACGCCGGATCGAATCACGCTGACTGAGTTGGGGATCTTCCGGAGCGCCAGCAACCGCTGACGACCCCGTTCAGTGACGACGTGGTAAATGCCGAAGCTCGGCGATGGTCGCCGCTCAGGAGGATAACGCGATGTTCGTTCGAACAGTCAGCTGTGTTGCGGGTATGGCACTCGCAAGTCTGCTTGGTTGTAGCGCTGGCGCGTCCGATGATGATGCGAGCGCGGCGCAGGGTAGCCAAGAAGAGCTCAAGATCTCTCCGTGTAAAGGGCCGGCTTGCACGCCCAAAGGGCCTGCTTGCGGCGGCATAGCGGGCATCGCTTGCCCAGGCGACGGCAAGTGCGTCGATGACCCCTCGGACTCTTGCGATCCCAAGGCCGGTGGCGCCGACTGCATCGGCATCTGCTCGTGTGTCGACAACGTGCTGTGCGTGAAGGGCTCGCACTTCGATGGCGATCCAAACGTGTGCCAGTGCGTGTCGGACGCGCCGGCGTGCGTGCAGAAAGTGCTCTGCGTCCGTGGCTCGCACTTCGACAGCGATCCCAAGGTCTGTCGCTGCGTGCCGGACGCGCGGGCTTGCGTTCAAAAAGTGCTTTGCATCCGCGGTTCGCACTTCGACAGCGATCCAAAGGTCTGCCGCTGCGTACCCGACGCGCGCTGATTCAAGGGTCCGGGCCGCAGCAGCGCGCGCTGCGGGGATTCAAGTCGGACGCAGTCCTCAGCCTTCGCCGCGCTGGCGTTCTTCTTTGGCCTCGACGGCCGCCGAGAACAGCCGCACGTACGAGACCGCGCTCGAAATGGAGAAAATGAGCGAGGTGTAGATGAGGGCGCGTCCGACGTAGACCAGATCGACCATGCCCAGATCGATGCCGGGCAGGCTGAGGTGGTAGGGATAGCCCAAGATCAGCGCCAAAATACCGATCATTTGCAGCGCCGTCTTGCTCTTGCCGTCGTCGCCGGCGGCGATCACCACGCCTTCGCTGCTGGCGATGCTGCGCAGGGCCGTAACCGAGATCTCGCGAGCGAGCAGCACCGTGACCGCCCACTCGGGAATTCGCCCCATCGGCACCATGTAGATGAGCGAGGCCATCACCAGCAGCTTGTCCGCCAGCGGATCCAAGAATTTCCCGAGCACGCTGACCACGTTCATCTTGCGCGCCAGGTAGCCGTCCAAGAGATCGGTCAAGGCCGCGCCCGAGTAGACCAACGCCGCCAACACGCAATCTTCGGGCGTGCCGCGGTCGAGCAGCAGGATCACGATCGGAATGGCGAAGACGCGCCCGAAGGTGAGCAGGTTGGGCAGGTTGAGCGCGTCTTGGCGCAAAGAAGTGCGACGCCGCTTGCGTTCGTCGAGCGGGCTTTCGTGCTCGAAACCCTCGTCTTCGTGGCTCATCGGGTCAAATCCAGGAGCAGCGCGCCCTCGCCGCTGAACGCCACCGCGCCGGGCAGCCGTCCCGGAGCGGCGTCGGTTTCGACCGCTTGCCCGAGCAGGCGCCCGGTCCAGCCGATCACGTCGTCGACCCGCACGACCGCTTGCGTCTCTTGCCCGACGCTCAGCGCCGACACGGGCCCGTGCGTCTCCAGCACCGCGAAGCCTTTGCCCGACAGCTGAACCATCGCCACCGGCTCGCGCCCGCCGGCTGCTAGCCGGCCATTTTCGTAGCGAACGGTGCGCTCGAAGGCCAGCAGGCTCGCTTCGCGCACGTACACGAACTCGTCGGTCAATTCGATGGCCCACAGCGTGCGCTCGCGCCCGGCGATGATCACGGCGCGGGCCGCGCCGTCGTAGCCGTGCCAGACGTTGGACCCCGCGCCGAACAGCTCCGTCGTTTCGCGACCGCGCAGGCGCCGCATCAACGGCGCGGGCGAGATGGATTTACCCGAAAACACCACGCTCGACAGCGCGTCGGAGCGAGCCGCGAAGCCTTCGCTCGTGACGCAGGTGCCGATGCGCGCGCCGGTGACCAGCACCTTGGCCGGCAGCTCCGGAAACACCAAGCCGCCTTCCAAGGCCAAGGCACCACTCGTCGCTTGCGGCGCTCGCAGCGACGGCGGCGGTACCCGCACCGACGGCGGCGGCACCGAGTCGCGCGTCAGCTCCGAAGTGTCGGAAATGGTCGGCACCGCGGGGCCGAGTCGGCCGACCAGTGACGGCAAGCGGCGCTGCTTCGGCAACGGCGGCACCGAAGCGTCGCCCGGCTCCACCGCGCGCCAGCGGCCGGCGCGCGACGGGTCGGATTCGTCTTCACCGGGGGCGCGGGAAAAGCCGCCTTCGCGGCCGTCCAGCTCTTGAACCGCGTCGGCCGCGGCCAGCCGCACTTCCACCCGCTCGGGCTCGACCGATTCCGGGAGCGGTTGGGCCTGGGCCTGCGCTTGCTCGGCAAGCTGCCGCTGCATGCGTCGGGCCAGGTTCGGTTGCCCGGCTTTTTCGAAAGCGGCTTCGGCCTTGGCCAGCTCGCCCAGCCGTTCGAACGTCAGGCCCAGGTAGCCCCACGCGCGGGCGTGATCGGGCACGCGCTGCGTGACTTCTTCCAGCACGTCGCGCGCCAAATGCATCTGACCGGTCTTCAGGTAACACAGGCCCAGGTTGACCCGCGGGCTCACCTCGTTGGGCCGGTCCTTGATGATCTCTTCGTAGATGCCGATGGCGCGCGGGTAGAGGCCCAGCCGAAAGTACACGACGCCGAGCAGGCCCTGGCCTTCGGTGTCTTGCGGCTGCAGCTTGAGCGCCCGTTCCAGCTCCTCTTTGGCCTGTGGGACGCAGTTGTCTTGGAGGAGCTCGCTGCCGCGGTACAGGTGGTAAAGAAAATCCTCGCCGTCGAAGCTGCCGGCGGAAGGCGGCAGCTCGGAGTCGGGCACGGGCTCGGCGGCGGCCATGCGCGAACGCGAGCTCAGCGGGCCTTGCGTCGCGCGCTGCGAGAGGGGGCCGCTGGAGCCCAGGGCAGGATCGGCGTCGTCACCCATTTTCAGTGGCTGAGGCTACCTTGAGGCCTAGGCGGGGGCTTGAGTTTTCGCCGCCCGCACCGCCTCATCCAGAGAAAAGCGCGCCTCGTGCAGCGCGCGGCCCACGATCGCGCCCACGATCGCCGAGCCGGCTTGGGCCAACGCGGTGAGGTGGGCGAGGGTGCCGACGCCGCCGCTGGCGATCACCGGCACGCTGGTTTCGCGGCCGAGACGCGCGGTGGCCTCGATGTTCGGGCCCACCTCGGTGCCGTCGCGGTCGATGTCGGTGTAAAGGGCAGCGGCCAGGGCGTGCTTCGACAGCTCGCGCACGAGATCGCTGGCCAAGCGCTCGGACTGATCGAGCCAGCCGGCCGTGGCCACTTTCCCGTCTCGCGCGTCGACGGCGATGATGATGCGCCCCGGATAGGCCAACGCCGCCTGTTCGATCAGCTCCGGCTGCTTCAGCGCGGCGGTGCCGAGCACGACGCGCTCGACGCCCAAATCGAAGTAGCTTTTCACGGCGTCGAACGAGCGAACACCGCCGCCCACTTGCACGCCGCTGCCGAACGACTTCACCAGGCGCGTCACCAGATCGCGCTGGACCGCGTGCCCGGCGCGTGCGCCTTCCAGATCGACCACGTGCAGCCGCTTGACGTGCCCGGACCAACCCGCGGCCAGCACCGGAGGGTTGTCGTGATACACCGTCACGTCTTCGTAGCGGCCCTTGAGCAGCCGCACGGCCTTACCGTCGAGCAAATCGATCGCGGGAATGACTTCCATGATTCGTTGCGCGAGCCCTCTACCGCCATTTGGCGGCCATGACCATAGCCGTCGGGCCGGGGCCGGCGGCGTCGCTGGCTGGCACAGCCTGACCCAGATCCACCCTTTGAATCCGCGAGAGATCCGCGGTCGGAACGCGGGCACGTTCGTTGCAACGCCTAAGATCGTGACCAATCAACGCTGGGCGCTCGTGATGGGGTTTGGGGTGGCGCTGTCCGCGGCTGCGGCGTGTTCGAGCGCGGAATCGGGGAGGGACCCCAACGGTGCCGTGGCGGGGGACGCTGGGGCGACGAGCGAAGCCGGAAAGGCTGACACGACGAGCGAAGCCGGAAAGGGCTCGCACCTCGGCGGGGGAGGCGCCGGCGGGGGAGGCGCCGGCGGGGGAGGCGCCGGCGGGGACCCGCGGACGGAAGGCGGCACGGGAGGGCACCCGGACGTTGCGTGTGGGGTCGCCAAAGCCGGGGCCGGAGGCGATTTCGGTGACGCCCACCTCACTCGCCAACTGCCAGATGAGCCGTTCGTCATCGAGCGGATGCCGCCCGACAATTGGGCCTACGACGAGTCTGCATACCCGGCAGACGACCTCGGACCCGGACCGTGGACGCTGAGCTTGGAGCCGGACGGCGCGGGCATCGCCGGGCACGTCGTGCTGTTCGACACGAGCGCGGTCTCCTCATTGCAGCTGGAGCCGGAGGGCGATCATTATCGCTTCGCAGCCTCCGCGACGCTGGTCAACTACACCTACGCGGCCGACGTGGTTCCCGGTATCTGCCTCGATCAGCAGGCCAAAGTGCGCTTGCTCGACGACGACGGAGATTGCGTCGCTGATCGGCTGGTGCTCAGCGGCAGCGTGCGCTCGTTGGGCACTCGCGGTGGCGACTACGAACGCGATTGCGGGGACGAATATTTCCCAGTTCACTTGGAAGCGCGCACGCTCAGCCAAAGCGAGCGGAAGCCCACGCTCGAAGCGACGAACGACCCGCTGCGCCCCGTGCTGCGCGCGCCGGCCATCTACTCGCAGGCCACGGCTACGCTCGAAACCGAGGACGGCACCATCGTCGATGCCGAGCCACTTCTAGTCGACGACCTCATTTACGGCTTCCGTGCCGACGTGGGGCTCGCCCCAGGTACGACGGCGACGTGGCACCTGTCTGGCAAGGCGCTCGGTCAAGCGCGCTCGCAATCCCAAGACGTGCCGGTCACGTTTGCGGACTGGCCGCTCTTCAGTGACGGAACTTTCGAAACCTGGGACGAGGCGTGGACCCAGAAATATGGAGTCTATCGCAATGACCCTGAAATCGATCCGCCAATCGCGGGGGAGCGCTCATTGTCCCTCGGGAGAGGGGGCTCGGTCGCGTCCATTCGCTTCGTGCAGCCGCCAGGCAAGGCCACGCTGCGCTTTCTGGCCGACTCGTCACCCTTCGCCAGCCACCCTGCCGATTATTTGCTCGGTTTAGCCATCGACTATGCCGCGCCGGGAGCATCCGCCGTCTCGGGTGTGCCCACGGTGACCAACGTCTGCGACGCCCACGCCGCCTACTGCAACTGCGACACGAACCAAAGCAACTGCGAGCGCATGCTGTTCGACTACAGCTTGGAGCTCCCCGCCGCCACCGAGGCGCGCGAGGTGCTGCTCCGTTTCAAAAACTACAACAGTGACTGGGCGCTCGAGTCGGAGCCAATCCTCATCGACGACCTGCGCTTCGAGTGAGCGCTCGCGGCAACTCGTGTTGGCACACGACGGCAGACGGCTCGAAGAGCCTCCGCTCGCTAGCTCGTGAGGAAGCGCCGGAGCAGCGCGATGCCGGCGGCTTGGCTCTTTTCCGGGTGAAATTGCGTGGCCATGACGTTGTCGCGGCTCACCGCGGCCGTGACCAGGTTTTGGCCGTGCTGGACGGTCGCTTTCACGACGCCGGGCTCGCTGGGCACGGCGTGGAACGAATGCACGAAGTAAACGTAGGTATCGGGGCCGCCGGCGGCGTCGAGCAACGGGTGACCGCCGCTGGTCAACTCGAGCGCGTTCCAGCCCATGTGCGGGATCTTGATGCCGGGGCCGCCGGCAAGCTTGTCCACGCTGCCCTTGAACCAACCGAAGCCAACCGCGCCGGGCGCTTCTTCGCTGCGTTCGAACAAGATCTGTAGGCCCAGGCAAATGCCGAGGTAGGGCGTGCCGGCGCGCATCTTCTCGAGCACGCTTTCGCCCAACCCGTCTTCGGCCAAACGCGCGGCGGCGTCGCGGAAGCCGCCCTGGCCGGGCACCACCAGCCGATCGGCGGCGCGCACGGCCTCCGGGGAATGCGTGCGCACTACCTCCACCCCGTCCGGCGCGGCCGCGCGCAGCGCTTGCACCACGCTTTGGAGGTTGCCCATGCCGTAGTCGACGACGGCGACGCGCGTGGTCACACCAGCATTCCCTTCGTCGAAGGCACGCCAGGGGCGCGCGGGTCGAGCTCGGTGGCCATACGTAAGGCCTTCGAGAAGGCCTTGAAGCTGATCTCGACGATGTGGTGCAGGTTGTGGCCCTCGTGCAAGACGACGTGCAGGTTGGCCTGGGCGCTGCGCGCGAACGCCTCGAAAAACACCTCCGCCAGCTCCACGTCCCAGGTGCCAATCTTGGCCTTGGGCAGCGGCACCTTCCAAACGAAGAACGGGCGCCCCGAAAGATCCATGGCCGCCGTTACCAGCGCTTCGTCCATCGGCAACGTGGCCGAGCCGTAACGGCGGATGCCTTTGTGATCGCCGAGCGCCGTACGCACGGCTTCGCCGAGCACGATGCCGATGTCTTCGGTCGTGTGGTGACCGTCGATCTCGACGTCACCCAGCGCCTTGACGGTCAGGTCGATGCAGCCGTGGCGCGCGATTTGGTCGAGCATGTGCGAGAGAAAGGGCAGGGGCGTGTCGATGGACGCCTTGCCGGTGCCGTCCAGGTTCACCTCAACCACGATCTCGGTCTCGCGGGTCTTTCTCTCCACTTTGGCGGTGCGTGCAGCAGTCATTTCAAATCCTCGATCTTCCAGAGCCCGCGCTCGCGCACCAGCTCCACCGAGCCACCGGCGCCGAAGGCCAGCGTGGCGCGATCTCCGAACAGCTCCACCTTCGCCGTCGGCAGCGAGGCGCGCAGCGCGCCGGTCAGCCGGTCCATGTCGGCGCGCTCTTCGCCCTCCCAAGCCTTTTTGAGCTCGGCCGGCGTGAGGCCCTCGCGCTGATCTTCGGGCACGAACTTGAGCAGCACGTCGAAGCGCCGATTCTCGTAGGCGCGCAAGAACGCGCGCACGGCGGCTTCCGGCGTGCGTTGGCTGTACAGGTCAATGGCCGAAGCGTCGACGTGCCAAGCGCCCTGCTCGTACACGAGCAGGATGGAGGACTCGCCGTCCGGCCCCGTGACCGTAGCGGTGACCCGCGGCGGCGCCGCTTGCGGCCTCCGCAGGCTCTGCGCGAGCTCCCGCGCCTCTTCAGGATTTTCCTTTAAGATTCGCTGGAACTGCTCGAAGGATATGGTCTTTTTCGACTCAGTGCTCAGCAGGGCGTAGGCCTCCGCGGCTCGACCGCCTTCGACGGCCAGCGAGTAGTCGTGCAGCACGCGTTCAGGGTCGGCACCCGCACTTCCGCCACAGCCCAGGGCGAGGCCCAATGTGAGGAGGAGCGCAGCGCGACGCATCGGCCCCGGAATTACCACACCGAACGCCCTCTCGCGACTTCCTGCTCCCCACCGGTCAACGTGGCCGTGCCCGTGCCCGTGCCCGACGGTCCGTGAAGCGTGGGCCAAGGTCGTTTGCCTGGGGTAGGCCTTGCCTGCGCGCGCAGCTGCGCGCGGCGCGCGCGGGCCAAGCCCGCGCTAGGAACCTCGGCCTATCAAACGGACCCGCTCGGCGGCGGGTAGGCTTCTTCGGGCACGGGCACGGGCACTCGCCACGTTTACGGGCAGAGAACGGAGCTGGACGTAGCCGTTTGCGGTAGTACTGTGAGGATATGCGTGGCGGCGAGCGCCCGGGTGAGCCCGAGCAGATTTTGATTCTGCCTTTGCGGAATTCCGTTTTGTTTCCGATGTCGGTCGTCCCGATCAACGTCGGGCGGCCCCGCAGCGTGCGGCTGGTCGAACAGCTGGCAGGAGAGGACAGCGCCCTGGTCGGCGTGCTGACGCAGCGCAACGCCGACACCGTCGAGCCTGGCTTCGAAGACCTGTACGCCATCGGCACTTTGGCGCGCGTGGTCAAAGTCATCCGGCTCGGCCCGTCCAACTACAGCGTCGTTTTGAACGGCCTCGGGCGCTTCAAGCTCAAGGAGCCGCAGGGGCTCGAGCCTTACATGCGCGCCGAGATCGAGCGCGTGACCGAGCCGACCGAGATTGGACCGGACCTGCGTGAGCTCGGTCGCAAGCTGCGCGAGAGCACGCGGCAAGTGCTGGGCCTGCTGCCCAACCTGCCCAAAGAGACGGCCAGCATTCTGGACAACGTGCGCGAGCCGGGCGCCTTGGCCGATCTCATCGCCTCGAATTTTCCGGAGGAGCACGCCAGCATCGCGGTGCGGCAGCGCATCCTCGAGGCCTTCGACGTGAAGGAGCGGGTCGGGCTGGTGCTGGGCATGGTCGAGCGCCAGCTCGAGGTGCTGCGGGTCAAGGACGAGATCTCTTCGTTGGTGCAGACCGAGCTCAGCCGCTCGCAGCGCGACTACGCGCTCCGCCAGCAGATGAAGACGATCAAAGAAGAGCTGGGCGAGGCCAGTGACGACGACGAGGTCGAGCAGCTGCGCGACCGCATCGCTCGCGCCGAATTGCCGCCCGAGGCCGAGAAAACGGCTCGGAAGCAGCTGTCGCGCCTGAGCGGCATGCAGCCGCAGTCCGCCGAATTTCAGGTCACCCGAACCTACGTGGAGTGGCTGGCCGACTTGCCCTGGAACCGCACCACGCCCGACCGCATCGACGTGAAAGAGGTGCGGCGCTGCTTGGACGAGGACCATTTCGGCCTCGAGCGCGTCAAAAAGCGCATCGTCGAGTACTCGGCCATCCGCCAGCTACGCAAAGACAAGAAGGGCCCCATCCTCTTGTTCGTGGGCCCGCCCGGCGTCGGCAAAACTTCGCTCGGCCGTTCCATCGCGCGGGCCATGGGGCGTCGCTACGGTCGGATTTCGCTCGGCGGCGTGCGTGACGAAGCCGAGATCCGCGGGCACCGTCGCACTTATGTAGGTGCGCTGCCCGGGCGCATCATGCAAGCGCTCAAGAAGGTGGGCTGTCGCAACCCGGTCTTGGTGCTCGACGAAGTCGACAAGATGGGCGCCGACATGCGCGGAGATCCAGCCGCCGCCTTGCTCGAGGTGCTCGATCCGGCGCAGAACGACACCTTCCAAGATCACTACATCGATCTGCCGTTCGATCTGTCGGAGGTGATGTTCATCGCCACCGCCAATTACCGGTACAACATCCCCGAGGCGCTGCGCGACCGCCTGGAGATGATCGAGGTGCCCGGCTACACCCGCGCCGAAAAATGCTCGATTGCCCGGCAGTTCTTGGTGCCGAAGCAGATCAAAGAGCACGGCCTCACCCCCGCCCAGCTCGAGTTCGAAAACGAGGGCATCGAGTTCTTGGTCGACTCGTACACGCGCGAAGCGGGCGTCCGCAATTTGGAGCGCGAGGTCGCGGCCGTCTGCCGCGACGTGACGGTGAAGATCGCCGACGGCACCGCGCCACCTCACACGAAGGTGACGGCGGCGCTGGTGCGCGAGCTGCTGGGCCCCGAGAAGCACCACCCGGAGCTTTCGGAGCGCAAGCTTTCGCCCGGCATCGCGGTGGGCTTGTCGGTCTCGGGCGTCGGCGGCGACTTACTGATTATCGAAGCGACGCGCATGCCCGGCAAAGGCGAGATCTTCATCACCGGCAGCCTGCGCAACGTGATGAAGGAGTCGGCGGCCACGGCGGTGTCGTTCGTGCGCTCGCGCGCCGAGCGGCTGCGGCTCGATCCGCAGTGGCTCAAATCGATCGATCTGCACCTGCACGTGCCGCGCGGCGGCTCAGCGCGGGACGCGGCCAGCGCCGGCGTCGCTATGTTCGTGGCGGTGACCTCGTTGCTGCTGCGCGCACCGGTCAAACCGGACGTCGCGGTGGCAGGTGAGCTCACGCTGCGCGGCAGCGTGCTGCCCGTCGGCGGTATCAAGGATCAGGTGCTGGCCGCGCATCGGGCCGGCATCCGCGAAATCGTGCTGCCCGCCGGAAATGCCCGTGATCTCGAGGAAGTACCGCCCGAGATTAAAGCTGATTTGAGGTTCCATTTGGTGTCGCGCCTCGACGAGGTGCTGCCGCTGGTGCTGGCCGAGCCCGAGCCCGATCCGGATCAAGACGACGCCGCGCCGCCCGCTGCCGGCGAAGCCCACGTGTGAAGCCGCTGCTGCGTTCGCGAGCCGAGCAAGGCGCGCTGGGCGTGGCGGCGCTGCTCTTGGTCGGCATCGGCTTCGCGCCGCAGTTCGGCGGCCCCGGTTATGAGTCGGCGCTGGCCGGCGGCTTGGTGCTGCCGAGCGCGGCCGCCATCGGCACGGCGCTCGCAGTCTCGCGGTCGCGCCGAGTCGAATCTGGGCTGGCGCCTTCGGCCTTCGACGCTTTGGGGCGCGGCGTGGCCTTCGGCGCGGTGCTGGCGCTGGTGGGCGCGCTGATCGCCACCGTTCACGGCCTGCGCACGGGCTTTTGCGACGCGCCGCTCGGCTACGAGCTGTGGGCGACGGGGCCCGGACCGGGCAGTGCCCTGGGCGGCGCCTGGGGAGCCGCGGCCGGACTCTTGGCGGTGCGCTTCCGGCGCGTGCGGCTGTGGAGCGTGCTGTTCGCGCTGTTGGGGCCGGTCGGTGGCGTCGCCATCGGCTTCGGACGTTTCTACACGAGCCCGATGGTGTTCGGCTTCGATCCGTTCGTCGGCTACTTCGCCGGCCCGCTCTACGACACCGTCGTCGATCCGGGGGTGCGACTGCTCAGCTACCGCATCGGCTCGCTCGGAAGCTTGCTCGGGGTGGCGGTGTTGGCCTGGCACCTCGAGCTCGATGACGCGAGCCGTTTTCGGCTGGTTTGGCGCGGTCGCCCCGGCCTGGTGGCGGCCGGGGCCTTGGCGTCCGCGGTCAGTCTTGCCGTCACGCTGAGCGGCGCCAAGCTCGGGCATTGGAGCACGACGCGCAGCATCGAAGAGTCGCTCGGGCGTACGCTCACGCGCGGGCGCTGCGACGTCGTCTACTCGTCGGGCGTGCCGAGCCGAGACGCCGAGCACGTGGCCGACGAGTGCGTGGGGCACCTGCCGGAGATTGAAGCTTACTTAGGTGCGCGCGGTCCGGAACGCGTGAAGGTGTTCTTGTTCGCTTCCGACGCCGAGAAGGGCGCGTACATGGGCGCGACCCACACGTACATCGCCAAACCGTGGCGCGGCGAGGTGTACGTGCAGGCGGCGGGCTTTCCGCACCCCACGCTGGGCCACGAGCTGGCTCACGTGGTGAGCGGCAGCTTTGGTGCCGGCCCGTTTCACGTCGCCGGGCCGCTGGGCGGCTGGATCCCCGATCCGGGTCGCATCGAGGGCGTCGCGGTGGCGGCGTCGCCCGGTGAGGACGACGACTTTACGTTGTTGGAGTGGTCCAAAGCGCTGCTCGATCTGAACTTGCTGCCCGAGATGCAGTCGGTGTTCCGGCTGGGCTTTTTGGCGAAGTCGTCGAGCACCGCTTACACGGTGGCGGGGGCGTTCGTGTCCTGGCTGCACGACCGCTACGGCGCCCAGGCCGTGCGCGATTGGTACGGTGGTCGCCCGATCGAGCAAGTGACGGGCGGGCGCGCGTTTTCGGTGCTGGATCGCGAATTTCGTGCTGATTTGGCCAAAATTCAGCTGCGTCCGGAGCTGTTGGCCATGGCCAAGGCGCGCTTCGACCGCCCGTCCATCTTCGGGCGTGTTTGCCCGCGGCGGATCGATCGCGATCTGGGCGTGGCCGAAAGTCGGCTGGGCTCCGGCGACGTGCGCGGCGCCCGCGAAGTGTTTCGAGGCTTGCTCGACTTGGAGCGCGACAACACCCGGGCTCGCTTGGGCTTGGCCCTCTGTGACGTGCGCGCGGGCGAGCTGGACTCAGCCGTGAAGCGCTACCAGGCGCTGGCGACCGATCCGCGCCTGTCGGTGCTGGAGCGCGCCGCCGCCCTGGAGGCGCGCGGCGACGTGCAGGTGATGGCTAACCAGCCGGCAGGCGCCGTGGAAGCGTACGCGGACGTTGCCAAGCTGGACATGGACGAAGATCGGCAGCGCACCCTCGAGGTCAAGACCCTGCTCGCCACGTCGCCGTCCGGCACCGGCGTGCGCTCCTTGCTGATCGGTGATCCGCGGCTGGGCCCGAGCTGGGACGAGGCGGCGCCGTCGTTGGGCGCCGAGGCGGAGGCCGGCGATCCGCTGTCTCAATATCTCCTGGGCCGCAATTTGTGGCTCCACGGGCGACCGGAGGCGGCGTTGCGCTATCTGGATGCGTCGCTCGATCCGGAGCCGAAGCCGCCGCGCTCGTCCGGCATTGTCTGGCCCCCCGCGCCGAGCGTGGTGCGAGAAACCTTACGGCTGCGCCTCGTCATCGGCTGCTACCAGCGCGAGCCCGATCGCACCAAAACAACGCACGCCTTTAGGCGTTTTGACGCAGATCCGGGCGTGCCCGCGGCCAAAAAAGCCGCCACCCGCCGTTTTGCCAAGCGCTGCGGCTTGTAACGCAGCGCCGTCGCAGCCGTCGTTGTACAGTCGAGCGAGTGATGTCGTCGGACTCCGACTTCCATGAGCCGCCGTGGCGCGCGCCGCTGGATGCCGAGCGGGTGCTGGCCGACATTCCGGCGACGGCCACGATCGCGGGCATGTTCTTCCTGGCGTTGATCGACGGCGCCGAGCGCCGCCAGGTCAAGCTGGAGTTTCCGCGCGCTCGCTACCTGCCGTTCGGGTTCTATCCCGTGCGCGAGTTTGCGCCGCTGCTGGTCGAGGCGGCGGGGCTGTTCAACCCGCACAGCTCGCTGCGTGAAGGCTTGCGCCGGATCGGGCAGGCGGCGCCGGCGGCGTTTCTGGGCTCCACGCTCGGCCGCGTCACACTCGGCGCCTCACAAGGGGTGCACGCCACGGTGACGGCCATTGCCAAGACCTACGCCATCAACACGCGCCCCAGCCGCTGCGCAGTCCTCGAGGCCGCCGAGCGCCGCATGGTGGTGAGCCTGGACGACGTGCTGTATTTCCTCGATTCACACCACGTGGGGGTGTTCGAAGGCACGCTCGAGCACGCCGGCGTTTCGGGCAGTGTGCGTTGGCGCCGGCGTAGCCAAACGTCGGCCGATCTGCTGCTAGAGTGGTGAGCCGGTTGGCGCTCGCTGACACTCCTCATTCAGTTTCCTGGTTTAGCCCGCCTGCGCAGGCCGATTTGCTCGAGCTCGCCGAGAAGGTGTACATCACGGGTCCGGCGTCCCTCGCTTATCGAAGCGAAGCGCGCGCCGGTCTCGCCGGTTTTTCTCGTGGCTCGTGGCTGCTCCCGTTGATCGCGATCTACTCGTGCCAAGGACTGACCGAGTCGTGCTAGCCAACGCCGCTGCCCAGGCCGCGCATCAGGTATTTTTGGCTGAAAGCGAATAGGCCGAGGGCGGGCAAGCTGAGCAGGGTGCTGCCGGCCATGATGATGTGCCAGCGCACTCCCGAGCCTTGCTCGCGGAGGAGCGCGATGCCGAGGGGCAGGGTGCGCACGGTGTCGTCAACGGTCATCACCAGCGGCCAGAAGTAGTCGTTCCAGTGGTGAACGAAGCTGACCAAGAAGAAGGCCATCAACGAAGGCGCCAAGATCGGCGGCAGCACGCGGTACACGATGTAAAGCTCGCTGGCGCCGTCCAGGCGCGCCGCCTCGATCAAGGAGTTTGGCACGGACAGCAACGCCTGGCGCAGCAAGAAGGTGCCGAAGGCGCTGACCGCGAAAGGCAACACCAGCGCGGGCAAGGTGTTGACCAAGCCCAGCGCCGAAAATAGCGTAAAAGTGGGGACGAAGCGCAGCTCGGCCGGGATCAGCAGCGCCGAGAGCAAGAGCGCGAAAGCGGCGCCCCTCAATCGAAAATCCAGCTTGGCCAGGGCGTAGGCGGCCGGCAGCGCCACTGCGATCTGCAAGGCGGCGATCGACAGCGCCATCACCGTCGTCAGGGCCGCATAGCGCGCGACCGGCAGGGCTCGAAACACCTCCGCGTAGGCCGAGAAGCCCAGCGACGTAGGCAGGGCGGTCGGTGCCTTGAGCAGCTCCTGCGGCGTTTTGAAGCTGGTGAGCAACATCCAGGCGTAGGGAAACAGCCAAACCAAAGCCGCCAGCAGCGCCGCTCCCAGCGCCCAGCGCCGCACGCCCCGTTCGCCGATCACACCGGCTCCTGGCTGCGGAAGGCTCGCAATTTCAGCCAAGTAAGCGCGGACAGCACCAGGAAGAAGACCACCACCAGCGAGCTGGCGCGCCCGACGCGCAGGTCACGGAACAGCTGCTCGTAGATTGCGTAGACCAACACCGTGGTCGAACGCACGGGGCCGCCCTGGGTGAGCAGACGCACCACGTCGAACAGCTGAAAGCTGGCGATCAGGCTGGTGGTGGCCACGAACGCGGCCGTCGGGCGCAAGAGCGGCAAGGTCACGTGGCGCAGGCGAGCGAAGGGACCGGCGCCGTCCAGCGCGGCGGCTTCTTGCATTTCTGGCGGCAAGCCCGAAAGCCCGGACAGGAACACGACCATGGCGTAGCCGGTCACCTTCCACAGCACGATCAACGCGACCGTGAGCGGCGCCATGCGGGTGCTGGTCAGCCACTTGACCTTGCCGATGCCGGCCGCGCTCAACAGCTGGTTCACGACGCCCGCATCGGCGTCGAAGATCCACAGAAAGAGCAGCCCAACGCTGACCCACGACACCACGTAGGCGCTGAATACGGCGCTCCGAGCCAGCGCCGCCAGCCGCCCCGGGCGATTGACGGCCAGCGCCAGCCCGAGCCCCAGTACCAGCGAGCCCGCCACGACTACGACGCTCACGAGCAGGGTGGTGCCGAGCGAAGCGAACAGCTCGCCCGAGCTGAAGATGGCGCGGTAATTCCCAAGGCCGATGAAGCGCGGCGCGGTGAGCAGATCCCACTCGTAAAAGCTGGTGCGCAGGGCCGACAGCAGCGGGTAGACGAAGAACACGGCCAACGCGCCCAACATCGGCGCGAGCAGCCACCACGGCTCGCTCGGTCGCGTCGGCTTCAATGCAGGCTCTCCTGAGCAAGTCGCCGCGCCTCGGCCATCGCTCGGCTGGGATCACGCTTTTCGAGCACGGCGGCTTCGAGCCCCGGCTGCACGACCTCGCGCTGAATCCGAAACAAAGTCTTCGACCACGGCCAAGGTTGCGCCACCGCCAGCTGGTCGAGCGCGACCCGGTAGTTGGGGTGGCGGGCGTAGAAGCCCCGGCTTTGGAGCAGCTGAGCCGCTTCGGTGGTGACGGGCAAGTAGCCGGTTTCGCTCGACCAAAAGGCGGCCGACTCGGGCTCGAGCAGGAAGCGCACGAAGCGCCACGCGGCGCTCTTGAGCTCGCTGGGCGCGCTCTTGAGCAACACGAAGTGGGTGCCACCGGTCGGCACCGCGCCGCGCACGCCGCGCGGTAAGGGCAGGGCGCGTACGGGAAAATCAGCCGTTTCCTCCAGGTAGCGCACGAACGCGGTCGAGCTCCAAATCATCGCCACGCGGCCAGCCAGAAAGTCTTGGCTCAGCTGCTCCCAGGCGTTGTAGTCGCGTCCAGGCGGCTGCTTCATCACGCCGGCCGCGACCAGGCTTTGCCACAGCGAAAGGGCGCGCACGCCGGCTTCGTCGCCGAGCGAGATGCGGCCGTTCGGCTCCACCACCTCGCCGCCGGCTTGGCCGACCAGCGCTGCCCAGTACCACCAATCGATGGGGCAGCCGAAGCCGAAGCGGCCCGGCTTGGTGAGGGCTCGCGCGACCTCGCTCAGGGTCTGCCAGGTGTCGGGCGTGGCCGATTGCTCGGCGAACAGGCGTTGATTGACGTAGGCAATCGGCGTCGAGCGGTTGAACGGCACCGCCACCAGCGATCGCTCGGCGCCGCCCCGAAACGAGCCCGCTTGGCCCAGGGCAGGGTGCAGCGGCAGCGAACGCGCACCGGGGTAGTCATCGAGCGGCTCGAGCACGCCGGCTTCGGCCAGATACGGGACGACCTCTCCGACGACGTGGCTCAGCGGCGGCGCGGCCCCGGCGGCGAGCGCGGTGCGCAGCTTGGCCAGCCCCTCGAAGTAGTCGCCCTGGAACACGGCTCGCACCCAGATCTCGCGTTGGGCCTGATTGAAGCGCGTGACCAGCGTCTGCAAAGTGGCGCGGTTGCGCCCGCCATACGTGAACCAAAATGGGACGACGACGCGGCCCGGCGGGGCGTCGCTCGGCGCGCAGCCCGCCACGCCGCCAGAAAGGACGGCGCCACTGAGCAAGAACGCCCGGCGCTGCATGGCCAGTGCTATAGCCGGGCGGCTTTCCGTGTTGCTTGCCAAACTGCACGCCCGCCCCGGGGCTCTGGCTTTCGCGGCGCTTTGTCTGGCTCCGGCGGCGTGTCATTCGCGCGACGACGCCGTCTCGGCCGGCCCCGGCGCGACGGTGGCCTCGGCCATGCCGGCGGCTAGCGTGGCCGCGAGCTCGAGCGTGCTACCGGCGGCCCCAGCGTCGAGCACCGTGCCCCTGAGCCCAGCCGCCCCGAGCTGTCGCCCTGGTCAGCAGCTGATCCCGGGCGGCAAGGTATGGATCGGCTCGGAGCCGAAAGAGCATTTTTCGGACGACGAAAGCCCGCGCTTCCTCACCGAGCTTGCGCCTTATTGCTTGGATGAAACCGAGGTCACGGTCGGCGCCTATCGGGCCTGCGTCGAGCAAGGCGCCTGCACGAAGCCGCACGACAAGCAGTTTCACTGCAACTTCCGCTACCGGGATCGCGAGCAGCATCCGATCAACTGCGTGACGTGGCAGCAGGCCGACCAATTCTGTACCGCCCAAGGCGAGCGGCTGCCGACGGAAGCCGAGTGGGAGTACGCGGCGCGCGGGGGCGAGCGCTACTTCGAATATTCGTGGGGCAACGAAGCGCCCGACGGGCGCACGTGTTGGAAGCAGGCGCACAGCTGCGCGGTGAAGAGCTACGCCGCCGGCGCGTTCGGCTTGTTCGACATGACCGGCAACGTTTGGGAGTGGGTGAGCGACTACTACGGGCCGTATCCGTGGCCGCCGGCTAGCGGTTTTTCGCGGGTTTACCGCGGCGGCAGCTGGTCGCGGCGCTTCGAAAAATGGCTGCACACCCGGCTGCGCAACCGCGAAGCCGCGACTTTTTCCGGCTCGCACTTGGGGCTGCGCTGCGCTCTATCACCCGCAGGAGTGAAGTGCCCGTTCGGCGCCGACGGCGTGGGGCGCTGCTTGGCCGGCGTGCTGGAGCGCGCTTGCGAGCCGCCCAAGCAATGGAACGGGGCCCGTTGCGCCAAGCCGGGGGAGCCGCGCTGCCGCGAAGGCTGGGTCGAGACGCCCGGCCACGGCTGCGTCTTGGCCGAGGAAGAAATACCGCCGGACGTGGACCTGGAGGCTGAAAAAGCTGGGGTCAGCCGCGTGCCGGCACCCGAGTTCGAAGCCGATTGTCGGCAAAATTTCGCTGGTCGCCCGCACGCCTTCCGCTATTCGGGTGGCACCCACCGCGGCCGGAATTTGGTAAGTCGGAGCGCAGGATGCAAAAACCGAGACGTTGGCGTTGGCTTCAACTCCACCTGTTGCCCCTAGCAGCAGCGTGCAGCTCCGCTTCGCCGCCCCCCGCGGCGGCACCGGCTGCCGTAGCGGGCGTCGAGGCGGCTCCGCATGACTCGGCCCCCGCGGCTCCCGCCGAGAAACCAACGGTCTCCGTCGCGGCCGCTCCCGCGCCAGAGCCTCTGGCGCGTTCCGGCGTTGCTGACGGCCCCGCGCCCACGCCTTCGCTGGCGTCGGCCGCCCCCGCGGAGCTTCCGCAAGGCACCAAGGTCCTTCAAGTCGGTGACTCGTTCGCGGCCGCGCTCGGCGTCGAGCTCGGCAAGCTCTTGAAGCACTCCGGGCTCCGCACCTCGCTCGAGACCAAGACCCCGAGCTACATCGGCGACTGGGCGTTCGGGCCAGTCTTGCGCAAGGCCATCTCCGACTACAACCCGGACCTGGTGCTGATCACGCTTGGCGCCAACGAGGTAGAGATCCCGGTACCGGCACAGCGAGTCGGCCCCATTCAGCGGCTGATCAAGAGCCTGGGCGACCGCCCGTGCGTGTGGATCTTGCCGCCGTTGTGGAAGCAAGACACCGGGCTCATGCAGGTCATCAAAGACAACGCCAAGCCCTGCCAGGTGCTCGATTCGTCGGCGCTGGTGCCGTCTTTGCCGCGCGGCCCCGATCACATTCATCCGAGCAGCGAAGGCCGGGTGCAATGGGCGACAGCCGTGTTCGAATGGCTGAAACAGGCGCGCGAGCCAGAAGGTCCGCGGCCTTGGTCCCTGCGCGGTGGACCGTTGTGAGCGACGACTCCGAGCGCTCGTATCTGCCGTGGGTGATGGCGGCGCTGGTGCTGGTAGTAGGCGGCGCCAAGCTGGATGCGGCGCGCCCGCTGGTAGCGCGCGCCTTGGCGGTGGCGATTCCGGTCGTGCCGGTGGCGCTTGCCGTGAAGCGGGTCGAGGGCGGGACCACCACGCTCGAGCAAGCGGCCAAGGCGGTCGGTTGGCTCACCATCTTGGCTGGCGAAGCCTGCGTGGCCAACGGTCTGTTCGGGGTGGGGGCGCTCGACAGCGTGACCCCATTTGCGCGGGTGGCATTGTACGCGGCCGCCGTAGGCGCCCTGGTCGTGCACACACTCGAAGCCCGCAGCCTGGGCAAGGCTCGCTTTGCCGGGTACGTCGGCATCGCGGCAGGCTTCTCGCTCTACCTGTCGCGCCACGTCGGCAGCGACGCGTTTGGCGCGGTTTTTGGTGCGTTTTTCGTGGGTCTGGCCGTGGGCGGCGGCGTTGGCTTGCTCACCGGCGAGCTACTCGGCCGCGTGTTCAAAAAAAGCTGAATCGCTGGGCAGGCTTCAGCCTTCGGACAGCACGATCAGCCGATCGAGCACGAGCCGCTCATCCACCGTGAGCAGCGCTCGTTCACCGCGCAGCCCGTCGACGTAATACGTGAACAGCTGGCGATCGAAGTCGCCGACCGACAAGACCACGCTCTCGAAGGTGTTGAACGTCTCTGGATTCATCGCTCGGCGCGCAGCCAGGTGCAGCTCGACCACGTAGTCGATCCACGTCGATTGCCCGGTCCAGCGCGCCAACGACAAGGCGTGCCGCGACGCGAGCAGGCAGACTTCGTCCGGCACCGTGAGGCCAGCGGTAGCGCCTTGGAGGATGCGCTTCAAATGCGACGACAGCACGCGACGCGCCTCGTCCAAGTTTCCGCCCGAGGCCAAGCGATCTGCGAGCGCGCCGATCACCTCCAGCGCGTCGGCGCGCGCCGTGGACGGCACGCCCGAGCTGCGGCTGCGCAGCGCTTTCAAATCGGCCGAGCGCGCCGAGGGTGGTCCTTCGTCGCCCAAGCCGACGGCGAGGTCGTCCAAATGCAGCTCGAGCTTGCCGAACGAGCCGCGCGCGTCGGCGGGGAGGGTCGTCGCCGCGCTGTCGCGACCAGCCGGCGGCACCACCAGCGACGACGACGGGGCCACTTCTTCACGGCGCGCACGCAGCGGGGTCACGCGCGCGTCGGGTCGGGCCTCGAACAGCGAAATTTCGGTGGTGCCGAGCAGCAGCCGATCGCCCTCGCGAAGTAGGGCGCTGTGGGTGATTCTAGTACCATTGACATACACGCCGTTCGTGCTGTGTAAGTCCTCCACCACGACCGAATCGTCACGCACGCTGATGCGCGCGTGCATGCGTGAAACCAAACCGTCATCGATCATCACGTCGCACTCGGGGAGGCGACCTGCTAGCAGCGAGCCTTCGCGTAGCTCCACTTCACTCACCGGAGTGATGATGCTCACCGGCGAGCGCAGCAGCGGGGGACGGTCACGCAGCTCTGCGGGGGGAGGCACACTCGGAGCGGGCGCTCGCACGACCGGGGTAGCCCGTGGCGTGATAATCCTCATCGAACCTGCATGTTATCCCGGCCGACCGGGAAACGAAGCCAAAACTTCGCATAATCAGGGCCGTTTTGGAGCATGGCCGTGGCATTTGGCGACCGCTTTGGAAAAGCCGCGACGAGGGGGCCAGTTGGTAAAGGTGTTGGAGCTCGGGGCAGGGAGCTCCGGCGACGGCCACGATTAGTCATCGGCGGCGTCGCGAGTCTTGGTCCCCGCGAGCTAGCGTGGGGAGGGGTGAGGGTGACTCCAGCGAGAATCGAACTCGCGTTACCGGCGTGAGAGGCCAGTGTCCTAACCGCTAGACGATGGAGCCGTGCGAGCCTTCTGGGGACTCGCGTATGTCGAAAAAAGCTGCTGGGGGACTAGGATTCGAACCTAGATAGCAAGAGCCAGAATCTTGCGTCCTGCCGTTAGACGATCCCCCAATTAAGTTCGGAGGTTAGCCTTCGTTTTGAAGAGTTGGTGCTGCAAGGGGGAAAGCGAGGGCGGGGGGCTAACTATCCTCAAAAGTGGCAGAGCGCAAGCAGTTTGCGTCGTTTCTGCGCGACGCGCCCCGCTTTTGGCAGAAGCCGAGCGGACCGGCTATGTTGTGGCTTCAATGCCCGGCGCCGCGCCAAGGAACGGATGGAGCTCCGAGTAGTCGGCTGCCACGGCGGTGAGACGCCCAAACATCGGACCAGCGCCTTCGTCGTCGACGAGCGGTTGGCTATCGACGCGGGGTCGCTGACGAGCGGCCTGGACCTGAGCGCGCAGTTTCGCCTGCAAGCTTGCATCGTCAGCCACGCGCACCTCGACCACATCCGAGACTTGGCGACCATTGCCGACAATCGTTGTCAGGCCGACTGCGAACCGCTGATCGTGGCCGCCACCAAGGACACCATCACGTCGCTGAAAAAGCATTTCTTCAATAACCTGCTCTGGCCGGACTTTTCGACCATCCCCAACAAGGCCCGGCCCACCATCCTGTTTCAAGAGCTGAAACCGGAGAAGAAGGTCATGATCGCGGGTTATCAGGTGCAGGCGGTCAGCGTCAGCCACACCATCGACACCTCCGGCTTCATCGTGCAAGGCGCCGACGCCACCATCGCTTACAGCGGCGACACGGGGCCGACCGACAGGCTCTGGGAGCTGCTGAACCAAGAGAAGAACCTCAAGGCGCTCTTGCTCGAGGTGAGCTTTCCGGACCGGGAGCAGAAGCTGGCGACGGTCAGCGGCCACCACACGCCACGCACGCTGCTCAAGGACCTGAAGAAGCTGCGCAAGCCCAAGGACCTGCCGACGCTGCTCTATCACATCAAACCGGTGTTCCAGCGCGAGGTCGAGCAAGAGTGCGCACGCCTCAAAGGCGTGAACCTAGCCGTCACGGCCATCGGCGATCAGTACGTGCTGTAGTCGCTCAACCGCTACAGCGCGCCACCAAAGCCGCCGGCGCCGCTCGCGCTGGTACCGCCGGCGCCGCACATGTCGGGGCTCGAGGGGTCGCTCGTGAAGCACAGGCCGGGACCGTTAAAATTTTGGCTGTCGAGCGGGCTACCCGAAAGTAACGAGCAAGCCAAGGTTTGGTCCTTGCAGCCGTCGCTGCAGCCGCAGGCGGGCGTGCAAAAGCCGAAATCTCCGACCTCGCCGTCGGTGGTGAGGACGGAGCTGTAGAAGCACACGCCGTCGAATTTGCCTGAAGCCGGATCCCACGCGCATTCTCGCGCCAAACCGCAGGTAGCCGCGCAATGACCGGCGCGACCGCTGGTGCCGTCGGCCTGGCAGAAGCCAATGCACTCGTCGGGCTCTTCCGGTTCCTGCGCCAGCGGCACGGTGCACGGTTCGCCCAGCCTTTTTCCAGTTGGCTTCTTGGGCGTACAGGTGCCGGTCAGGAAGGATTGATCGCAATACAAGCCCGGCGCACAATCCAGATCACCGCGACAGGACGGCAAGCAACCAGGGGAAACGGCGTTGCAAAAGCCGTCGATGCACAGCTCACCTTGCGCGCAGTCCTCGATACCGTTGCAGATGTCCGCGCTGGGCTCCAGAAGCGCCGGATTGCAGGCGAAATCACGGCGCCCATGGCACTTGGCGGCGCCACCGGTCGGCCCGAAGCTGCAGCCTTCGACGCAATACGAACCGTCGCCATCGGCTCCGAACGGCATGCATAGCGAGTCCGGGCTGCGCTGAGTGCACTCATCGTTACTGGTGCAGGGCGCGCTGCACAGGCCGTGGGGAGGCGCCGCGCCGGCCAACACTAGGTGCTTGGGGGTGATGCACGTGAGACCAACTGCGCAATCGCTGGGCCCGGCACAAGACCGGCCCAGCGTGCCGACGCCCGTGCCAGGCAGCAGCGGAGGCGTGCCGTCCGCGCCAGCTGCGCCGGCGCTGCCGCCATCTGCCGTACCGGCGCTGCCGCCCGAGCTCGAGCCGGGGTCGCCACCAATGCTCGTGGAACCAGCGGCGCCAGAGCCGCCAGGCGCGCCACCAACGCCAGAGCCAGCCTCGGGGCCGGAACCAGGCGCGCCAGCGGCGCCAGAGCCGCTCGGAATGGTCGAGCCGGTGCCGGCGCTGCCGCCGAAATGGGGCTGCGTAGCCGAGCCCGCGATGACGATCTTGGGGCCGCCGCTGGTGTCGTCGTTGCCGCACGCGGCTGCGGCGCCCAGAGCCAACCACGCCAACGAGAAGAAACCGACCCGCGTACTTGCTCGACCCCGATCTCGGCGCTGCTTCATGGTCTTCCTCCCAGCACGACGTCGCAGCCGGTTATCGACCCATAAGGCCTCGGCGCCAAGATCTTCCGCCAAATTCGCGGCAATCCCGCCCGTCGGGGACCCCTCGGAAACGCGCATAAGATACATTATGTTAACTAAAGGGAGCGGGCGCTGCACTCGTCGGACGCGGTCTGCGCTGCGCGCGAGGCCGTTTTCGCTAAATCGGCGGCGAGACGTGGAGGCCGAGCAGCTGGCCGCCGTTGGTCATCACGAAGGCGCGCGAGCCGTAGGCGGCTGGCGTCATGCTGGAGCCGTCGGCCAGGTGGATGCCGTCGATCAGCTCGCCGCCGAGCGGGTTGAGCAGAAAGATGCCCAGGCGCGACGCCGAGACCAGGAGCGCGCCCGAGACCACGACTGGGTGCGAGATGGCCGTCGCTGGCAGCGAACGGCGCCACAGCTCGGTGCCGGTGACCGGATCCAGGCCCCACAGGCCGGTGGTGCCGCTGGCGGCCAAGAGCACGCGGCGCTCGGGCTCGTTGCGTCCGTCACGGCGCAGGTGCGCCGGCTGCTCGAACAACGAAATGTCGGTGACGCCGAACACGCCCGGATTGCTCCAAACCTGGGTGCCGGTTTCGGCGTCGAGCGCGTAAACGCCGGCCGCGTAGTTGCTGACGTAAATCACCGCGCCGGACGGCAGCGTGTCCGGAATGGGCGTCGAATCGACGTCGAGCTGGTCCGGGACCTGACCCAAGGTCTGCTCGGCCTCGGCGGCCAAATCGACAGGCTGCCAGCGTTCGGCGCCGGTCTTGGCGTCGAACGCGGCCACGGTGCCGTCGCTGAAGCCAGCATAGACTTTGCCGTGGAACACCGCGGGCCCGGAGTGGCCGGCGACTTCCATGCCGGCGGCGGGCGTGCGGTGCTGGTGCCAAATCAGCTTGCCGGTCTGCGGTTGAATCGCCAGCACGGTGTCGTTGGCGTTGGTCACGTACAGCAAGCCGCCGTCGAGCACCGGGCGGCGCGCGACCTCGGCGTTGGTCATGAAGCGCCACAAAAGCTCGCCGTTTTTGGCGTTCACCTTGTACAGCGCGCCGTCATTCGAGCCGAAATACAGCACGTCTTCGTCCGCGTCGTACAGCGGCGCGCACTGCACGAAGCCGAGCGTCTCGAACCGCCACAGCTTCTGTCCGTCGTCGGCGCGCAAGGCGTAGAGGCCCTGATCCGACGAGCCCACGAAGATGCGGCCCCCCGCCGGATCGATCTCCACTTGCCCGCGCTCGTACGGCTCGCCCACGCGGCGCGATTCGGCGACCACGCTGCGCTTGAACGTCACCTCGAGCGAGCCGCTGGCGCGGTGCACCCAGAGCGGCAGCTCCGGATCGGCGCCGGAGCGCAGCGCGCTGCAGGCGACGCTGGAAGCGAGCCCAAGCAAGCCGAGAGCCGCGAACGCGGCGCGCTTCACTGAGCCCCCGACGGAGCCGGCGCAGGCGCGTCGCCGGGTGGCGCGGGCGCGTCGCTGGGCGGCGCGTCTTGCGGAGCGTCGGGCGCGGGTGCGTCGCTGGGCGGCGCATCTTGCGGCGCCACCGGGCCCGGCATGGGCGCCGGCGGCTGGTTGCGCTGCTTGTCCATCATTTCTTGAATGCGCTTCTGCAGCTCGGGGCTGATCTTCTGACCACCTGGGCCGCCGAGGGCGCTGCTCTCGGCCATGCGCTTGGCGGCTTCGGTCGACATCAGCTTGGTCGAAAGCTCTTTGGCTTTCTTGGAATCGAGCGACTCCATCAACTCCATCACTTGCGTGCCGATGTACTTGATGGCGCCCGGCGTTTCTTTCAACGTGGCCAGCTTCTCGCCGGCTTTGTCGAGCAGCTTCAGAGCGTCGTCGTTCTTGCCCTGACCTTTCAGGATGCGAGCTTGGTGGTACAGGCCGAGAGCGCTGAAATTCGCCACGTCCATGTTTTGGAGCTCGCGGAACGTCTTGAGCGCCTGCTCCTCGTTCTTCTGCGCTTCCAGCGCCATGCCCAGGCCTTCGAGGGTGCGGCCCTTGATGTCGACGTCCGTCGCATAGGCGGGGTTCCGCATCACCTTCTCGTACCCGGCTTGGGCGTCTTTGTATTGCCCCAGATCGTACGCGACGCCGGCCGCGCCCAAGTCGGCCAAAACGGCGGTCGTTTCGCCGACTTTGCTGCTGGCCAGCACGTACTCGGCTTTGGCCGCCTTCAGCCGCTCTTCGTCGCTGGCAAAGCTGCGGCGTGAGTCGGTGGGCCCTCCGCGCTCGTCGGCCGCGTCGGGGCCGTCCGCGCCCACCTTGGCGGTTTCGGCGGACAGCGCCTTGAATAGCTCGTCGGTGGCTTTCTCGGCGGTGCGCGCGTGGCGCCACGAATACACCTCGAAGCCGATCCAGCCGACCAGGCCGGCCATGATCACCCACTGCACCTTGTTGAAGTGCTTGGTCAGAAAGTTCGCAGCGGCGTGGGTCGAACGCGCCAGCGCGTCGTCCATCACCTCGCTGGCATCGAGGTTTCGGCGCGGTGCGCCGCCCTGCTCCCGCTCGCGACGCGCCCGGCGCTTCTCCGCCGCTTCGGCGCGCACCCGCGCGTTGCGGTCGCGGATGTTCTCCGGCTCGCTCTGCTCGCGCGCCTTCTTCTTTTTCTTCTTGGGTGCGGTCCCCTCGCCCGCCTCGGCGTCGGCGGCAGCCTCGGCGTCGGCTTCTGATGCCGAGCCAGCCTCGTCTTGCGTCGCTTCGGTCGACACCTCGGCGGCTTCGCTCTGGCTGTCGACTTGGGCTTCGTCGCCCGACCCAGTTTCCTTCGGTTCGCTCACGGCGCCGCTCTATACCACTGACCGCCCTCAGGCCAATCCACGCCGCGGAGAAAGCGCCCGCGCCGGTTACCAGGGCTTGGGCGGCGGCGGCGGCAACTCATCGGAAAGTGGCACCAAAGCCAGCGTTTCCACCTCGACGCCTCGCTCCGCGTACAACAAAAAGCTGGCCCGAAGCGCGGCCCGTGCGCCGAAGCTGGGCGGCAGTTGGGCGGTGAGCTCCAGCGGCTCGGTCGACGGCGGCACGCTCAGCCGCAAGGCCTGCTTTTCGTCGATGACGGGCAGCTTGGGCAACGTCAGGCCCTCGCGTTTGGGGCCGGGGGCGGCGCCGTCGACGCCGCGGGCGAACAGCAGCGTACCGGGCGCGTTGCCCGAGTTGCGGACGCGGACCAGCAGGCGCACCCCCTTGCCGTTGCCGCCCGGCGGTATGGTCACGGTCAGCTTGACGCCCAGATTTTCGTCGCGGGTCAGGCGCGCTGCGTCACGCCCGACCGGGCCGCCGATGTGCTCCAAAATCTTGGCCCGCTGCGCCAGCAGCAAGCCGCCCGGTAGCGGGTCCGGCACGCCCAAGAAGCGCACCAGCGGCGTGGCCAGCGCGGGCCCGGCGTCGAGATCGGCCAGCGCGCTGGCCAGCGCCACGCGCGTGCTCTGCATGCGCTCGTCGTTCAAGGCGTTCAGCAGCGCGCCGGCCGCGGCCTCGTCTTTGATTTTGCCCAGCGTCTGCGCGATGTACGGGCGGAGCCGCACGTCGGAGAGCGACTGCATCAACGGCACGACCGCGTCCTTGCTGCGCAGCGCCGCGAACACGTCGAGCAGCTCGCGCGAGCGTTGGTAGTCCCGAGCATGCTCGTCGCGCCACCAGGCAATCAGCAGATCCTCGCCGCGCTTGTCGCCGCTTTCGCCGAGCGCGAGCGCCGCCAAGCGCCGAAAATGCAGATCCGGGCTCTGGAGCAGCTCCACCGTGAGCGGCGCGCCTTCGCCCAGCCGCGTCAGCGAAAGCGCGGCGTAGCGCCGGACGTCTTCGTCCTCGGCGCGGCCCAAAGCCAGCCGCAGCGCGGGCGCGGTTTCCTTGCGGCGCAGCTCGAACAACAGCTCGGCCGCTTTCTTGCGGATCGAAGCGTCCGCGTCCTCCAATAGCGTCGCGATCTCTTCGGCCGCGTCGCCGTCGCCACCGGCGCCGCGCAGAATGGCCGCCGGCCAGCCTTTGCCCTCAGCGCGGAGGCCCGACTGTTCGAAGCGGCCGTGGGAAGCCGCAAGCTCGCGCTGCTTGGCGCGTAGTTGGGTCAGGGCTTCGGGGTGGTCGGCGCTGGCGTCACGCGTCTCACCGGGATCTTTGTCGAGATCGAACAGTTTGCAGGCGCCCAGGCGTCGCGCGCACAGAAGGCGTAGCGAGCCTTCGGCGTACAGCGCTTGCTCGTCGGTCTCGGCGTAGGCCATGCCGGGCCCGGACGGCCGCTTGCCGGCCAGCAAGTCGCCCAAATCTCGGCCGCGAATTCGAGGCGGGCGCGGCACCGCCAGCGCCGAGAGCACGCTCGGCATCAAATCGATGGTTTGCACCACCTCGGAAACGCGCTGGGCCTTCACTCCCGGTCCAACCACCACCAGCGGAACCCTCACCTGCTCCTCGTACACCGAGCTGCCGTGGTAGCGCCCGCCGTGATCACCGAACTCTTCGCCGTGGTCGGCGCTGACTATCGTGACCGCACCCGGCCGGCGCGCCTCCATCAGCTTCAGCAGCTCGCCCAGCGTCGCGTCCGCCGCCGCCACTTCGGCGTCGTAGCGATCGACGTCGCGGTCGCCCAGCGCGAGCGGTAGCTCGGGATGCGCTTCGTACGGCTCGTGCGGACCGAACAGATGCACCCACACGAACAACGGCTTGTCGTGGGGCGACGAAGCCAAATAATCGCGTACCTGGGCCAGGCGCTTTTCGCCTTCGGCAAACTCCACCCAGCGATATTCGAAGTCGAGCGAACGCTGCTCGAAGCTGGTAAATCGGCTCTGATCGATGAAGAAGACGGCCGGTGGATAGAAAGCGGCGGTGCGAAATCCGTAAGTTCGCAGCAGCCCTGCCCACGTGTCCGAATCGGCGCCCGCGCCTTGCAACAGGAGTGGCCGCAGGTACTTGCCGGTCAAAAGCGACGTGACCGAATACGAGGTGTGCGGCGTGGGGCAGTAGGCGTGCTCGAACACGCTGCCGCGAGTCGCCAGCGCGTCGAAATTCGGCGTCAGCTTGCGCGAGTAGCCGTAGGCGCCCACGTGGTCGGCACGCAGGGCGTCGATGGTCACCAGCAACACGTCGTGGCCCTGGAAATTCAGCGCGCCGGGGCCACCCGCGCTGGTCGCGAGCGCGCTCGGATCGCCGGCTTCATCCAAGGGCTCGGGCGGTGCCAGCGCGGCGCTGAGCGTCACGACCTGGGCCGCCAGCGGGGCGGACTCCAGCAAGATCAAACGTAGGTTATCGAAGTGAGCCAGGCGCTGGGCCGCCGGCCGTGCCAACAGCGCGCCCAGCGCCGCCAGCAGAGCGAGGCTCAGGGCCCAGAACGCGGCCGTGCGCTGGCTTGGCGGCGCGGGTCGGCGTTCTGCGCTGATCCACGGCACCAGCACCGCTGGCGCGAGCAACAGCGTGGCCGCCGCCAACGTGAGGTGAAACACCGGATACAAGCGCACCAGAACGAGCTGGTTGAGCAGCTCCAACACCACGCACGCGCTGGCCGCACCGGCGCCAAACAGCCCGGGCGCACGGCGCAGCAGCCCGGAAAGCCGAGCCGCCACCAACAAGCTGGCCGCGCAGGCCAAACCGGAGACGCCGAGCGCGAAACCAAGGCGCAGGCCCGGGGCCGCCAGGTGCCGACCGCCTCCGACGCCGAAGGCCCCCAGCGCCGCCGCGGTTGCCACTAGCAGCGCCAGCATGACCCGGTGCGGCTGCGATCGCTCCGCGCGTCCCAGCAGCCGCAGCAGCAGCCCCCCGCAGGCGCCGGCGACCACGCTCAGCGTCAGGTACGCCGGCAGCAGCAGCGAGGCACCGTTCTGAACCTCCCAGATGCTGGACAGCTCGGCGCCCCGCAAGCTCAAGCTCACGCCCAGCTCGAGCAGGAGCAGGCCGAAGCTGGCCAGCGCTCCGTAAACGGCCGAAAACAGCGAGCTTGGCTCGAAGACTCCAGCGCGCGAGCTATCCGGAATGCTGGGCCGCGAGCCCGCCACCGAGCGGACGCTCATCGAAAGTCGATTTCGGCGATCTCGTAGCGGCGCTTGCCGGCGGGCAGATTGACCACCACTTCGTCCCCGATCGATTTGCCGATCAGGGCGCGAGCCAGGGGCGCCGACACCGAGATCGTCCCGGTGTTGATGTCGGCTTCGTCGGCCCCCACGATTTGATAGGAAATTTCCTCGTCCGTATCGAGGTTGGTGACCTTGACGTGGGCCCCGAAGCGCACGCGATCACCCGACAGCTTGGTCGGATCGATGATTTCGGCTCGCGCGAGCTTGTCCTCGATGTCCTTGATGCGCGCCTCGACCATGCCCTGGCGATCTTTGGCGGCGTGGTACTCCGCGTTCTCTTTCAGGTCGCCGTGCTCGCGCGCTACCCCGATTTCTCGGGAGATCTTCGGGCGCTCCTCTTTCAAGCGAGCCAGCTCGTCGCGTAGCTTCTGGGCTCCTTGGGGGGTCATCGGGACCGGCTCGGCCATGGGCGGCAATCATTACCCCAAGCTTCACGCCAGGCTAGAGAGTTCGTTCGAAAAAAGGCCGAGCGCGGGGCCGATGCGGGCACCGCTCTTGCCGCCGGTGACGGAGAACGCTACCCAGCGGTGGAAAATGAAGCCGCCGACCGAGAGCCGTCCATCGCCCGGGCCCAAGAAAGCCGGCCCGCGCAGCCTGACCCTTGGTTTGGCCGCCGTTGCCAGCACCCTCGCGTTGCTTTCGCCGCTAGGCACTGTCGCGTGCACGACGCAAGACGCGCCGCCCGCCACCGCGCTCGACTACACCGACAACGCCCGCAAAGACTACGAAACCGCCCTCGCCGCGTTCGAGGACAAAAACTGGGAACTTTCCAACGAGCTCTTCAACGAGGTCAAGCGCAAGTACGCCTACAGCCGCTACGCGCGCCTGGCGGAGCTGCGCCTGGCCGACGCCAATTTCCAGCAAGAAAAGTTCGCCGAAGCGATCAGCAGCTACAAAGAGTTCGTTCACGATCACCCGAACGATCCGGAAGTGCCGTATGCGCGCTACCGCGTCGCCAAGGGCGAGTTCGACTCCGTCAGCCAGTCGATCATGCTGCCGCCGCTCGAAGAGCGCGATTTGGCCTCGGTGAACGACGCGCTGTCGACCCTGCGCAACTACCTCTCGGACTACCCCAAGAGCGAGCACACCGAAGAGATGCACTACATGCTCGACGTGGTCTTGGGCCTGTTGGCCCGGCACGAGCTGTACGTGGCGCGCTACTACCTCAACTCGGGGCGCTTCGACGCCGCGGTGCTGCGCTGTGAATATGCCCTCAAGTCGCTGAAAAATTCGGGCCTGGAGCCCGAAGGGTTAGTCTTGCTGGGCGAGATCTACATGAAGCAGAAGCGCAAGAAGGACGCCCGGGACGTGCTGACCCGCCTGCTCACCGAGTACCCGGAGAGCGCGTTCGCGGTGCCGGCCAAGAACTTCCTCGCCCAGCTCGACAAGACATGACCGAGGGGCCGCTCACCGAAGCCGTCCCGTCCGTTCTCGTCGTCGACGACGAGAAGAACATCCGTCGCACGTTGTCGATGGTGCTGGGGGGCGAAGGCTTTCGGGTGCTCGAGGCGGAGTCGGCCGAGCGAGCGCTGGAGGTGCTGTCCGATCCGGAGCAGCCGGTCGACGTCGCCATCTTCGATTTGAAGCTGCCTGGCATGACGGGTCTGCAAGCGCTCGAGCGGCTGCGCGCCGACGAAGCGACCAAGCACATTCCGGTCGTGGTCGTGTCCGGGCACGCCACCGTGCACGACGCCGTTTTGGCCATCAAGCTGGGGGCCAGCGACTTTTTCGAGAAGCCGTTGTCGCGCGAGCGCGTGCTGGTCAGCGTGCAAAACGCCATCCGCACCGCCCGCCTGTCGCGCACCGTCGAGCGCATGCGCGTCGAGCTGGAAGCGCGCTACGAGATGATCGGTACCAGCGCGCCGATCCAAAAGCTGTTCGCCGACATCGACAAAGTCGCGCCCACCAAGGCCAGCGTGCTCATCACCGGCGAGTCCGGCACCGGCAAAGAGCTGGTCAGCCGCGCCATTCACCGCTTGAGCCCGCGCAAAGACGCGCCGTTCATCAAGGTCAACTGCGCCGCCATCCCGCGCGAGCTGATCGAAAGCGAGCTGTTCGGCCACGAAAAAGGCTCGTTCACCGGCGCTCAAGGGCGCAAGCGCGGCTTCTTCGAGCAGGCCCACGGCGGCACGCTGTTCCTCGACGAAATCGGCGACATGGATCTCACCGCGCAGGCCAAGGTGCTGCGCGCCCTCCAAAATGGCGAAGTCGTGCGGGTCGGCTCCGAGCACGTGATTCACGTCGACGTGCGGGTGCTGGCCGCCACCAACAAAGATCTCAGCCGTGCCGTCCAAACCGGCGGTTTTCGCGAAGATCTCTTCTTCCGTTTGGACGTCTTCCCCATCCGCGTGCCGGCGCTGCGCGAGCGCCGCCTGGACGTGCCGCTCTTGGCCAGCGCTTTCGTGGCCTCGTTTTGCAGCGAAAACGGTCTGCGCGAAAAGAAGATCGAGCCCGGCGTGTACGAGGCTTTGGCCCGCCGCAAATTCCCCGGCAACGTGCGCGAGCTGAAGAACGTGGTCGAACGCGCCGCCATCCTGTCCAGCGACGTGATCACCATCGCCGATCTGCCCGAAGATCCGCACCTGAGCCCGTTCGAGGACGAGCACGAAGCGGACGGCGACGAAGCCACCACCACGCCGTTGCCCCCCGTCGCCCCCAAGACTCCCGGCGCGCAGCTCACGCTGCGCGAATACCGCGAGGGCGCCGAGCGCACGTACATCATCGACACGCTCAAGGGCCTCGACTGGAATATCTCGAAGGCGGCGGTGGTGCTGGGCGTCGAGCGCACCAACCTGCACAAAAAAATCCGCGCTTACGGCATCAAGCGCGGCGACGCATGACCAGCCCGAAGCGGCCGCGCGGCACCCTCATGGGCGAAGGCGTGCCCGACCCGTTGGTCGTCGCCGGCCGGGCGCCGCGCGTTTTGGCGTTTCACGGCTTCACCGGCACGCCGCAAGAAGTGGCGTTGGTGGTCGACGTGGCGCGCGAGCTGGGGCTCGGCGCGGAGGCACCGCTCTTGCCCGGCCACGGCGCTCGCGTCTCCGATTTGGCGCCGCTTCGCTTCAGCGACTGGTTGGCGGCCGCCGAACAGCACTACGCGCGCCTGGCCGCCGACGGCCCCGTCGTCGTGGCGGGCCTGTCGATGGGCTCGCTGTTGGCGTTCCACCTGGCCGCCAATCATCCGGACAGCACCGCTGGCGTGCTGGCCCTGTCCAACGCCATGTGGCTGAAAAGCCCGTGGCCGACCTGGCCACTCAAGCTGATCGATCGGCTGCGCTTGCCCGACTTTTGGATGAGCAAATCCGCCCCCGATCTGAGCGACCGCGAACAGCGCGCCCTCCATCTCACTTACAACGCGCAGCCGATCCGTGCAGCCATCTCGCTACTGCGCGCCGGCGAGCAATTGTCCGAGCAGCTCAGCCGCGTCAAAGCCCCCACCCTGCTCTTGCACGGCGCCCTCGACGCCGTCGCGCCCGTCTCCAACGCCTGGCGCGTCTCCGTCCGACTCGGCACCGTCGACAAGCGCATCGTCATCTTCCCCCGCTCGCACCACATTCTCACGCGCGACGTGGAACGCGACGCCGTCCGCGCCGAAATCGCCGCCTTCCTCCGCAAAGTCTCCGCTCCAACCCCGTGAGCCGGGGGCTGCCAAAGCGCAGCCTGACTCGCAGAAGCTTCCGTGTCGGCGCGAGGCCACTTCGCAAGTCGATCCCACAAGAGTCGCTGAGGGCGACCACGCCCTCAGCGCCGATAGGATGAACCGGCTTCGGTCCACCGCAGCACGAAGCCGGCGGGCGCGCTCCGACGGCCGATGGCGGATGGCCGACGGCCGACGGCGGATGGCCGATGGCGGATGGCGGATGGCCGACGGCCGACGGCGGATGGCCGACGGCCGAGTCAGGGTCAGTCACGGGTGTAGCTCCCAACGACAGGCTTAGCTCGATGGCCCGCCGCGCCACGCCGCGACGCGAGAATCAGGTGATATCACCTAATAATCAGGTGATATCACCTGATATCCCGATCGAGGACTGGCGCGCTAGGCGCGATGTACTCGACCCTCTCGCGCCCCGCCGGCCTCGCCGGCCTCGCCGGCCCCGCCGGCCCCGCCGGCCCCGCCGGCCCCCGCCGGCCCCGCCGGCCCCCGCCGGCCCCCGCCCCGCCGGCCCCGCCGCGAGGCGACGCGAGGCGACGCGAGGGCGACGCGAGGCGCCACGCCGCGACGCGAGAATCAGGTGATATCACCTAATAATCAGGTGATATCACCCAATATCCGGATCGAGGACTGGCGCGCTAGGCGCGCTGTTACGTCGCGCGGAGCCGATGGCGAGGATCACGGGTTCCGGCGCGGCGCGCGGCGGCTGGCTCGCTTTGATGACCAGCGGTCGACCTTCCCGCCGTCCGATGCTCGGGTTTTCAACTGAGACGAAACCGGTCGCCCCACGCGGTCGTCTCTCGTCCCTCGGCGGGCCTCGGCGGTCGTCCCGTTTCGTCCTGCGCTGCATCTCAGAGTGACTACGCATGCGAAGTCATTCTGGCGCGAGCGAAGGGTACGGAAGTGCTTGCCAGCGACGGCCAAAGTCCCAACCACGCTCCAGCGCTTTTCGAAACGAGCTATCGACGCGCCGGCAAGCGGTCGCTCTGGATTGGCCTGGCGACGCTACGGCAGTTTCTACAAGAGATCTGCGGCGCGGCAGCCCAAGATGTAATGAGTCTTTGGGGGAACCGCGAGCCCGGAAGCCGTCGCGCGGCGCGAACACCACGCGACGGGTTTGGATGCGGGCGCGTTACTGAATGCAGACCATGCCGGGCTTCGTGCAGATGCCCATCACGGGGTTGCAGCACACGAAGCCGGGCGCGCATTGCGTGTCGCCGCACGCGTCGGACTTGACGCAGATACCGCCGCAGTCGGCGCCGCCAGCGTTGGGATCGCAGCTGTCGTTCGGATTATCGACACAGCTTTCTCCGTCCGGACACGGGATGCCCGCGATGCCGCCGCAGAACGTGGGCGCGGGCTGGTCGACACAGATGCCGCCGCAATCGGCGCCGCCCGCGTTCGGATCACAGCTGTCGTTCGGATCATCGACGCAGGTTTGCCCGTCGGGGCACGCAATTCCGGCGATTCCACCGCAAAAAGTGGGTTTGGGCGCACACTCGCCGGTTTGGGCGATGCTCACGCCGGCGGCGTGCGCTTCGCAGTCGTTGCCGTACGTCACGCCGTCACAGCCGCACACCGGCGCGTAGATCTTGTAACAAACTTCGGGCACCCGTTCGCAGCGCCCGAACTGACGCTCGTCCGGACAGTGGCCGACCTGCGCGTTGCAGAAGCGCTTCGGTCCACACTCTCGATCACGTGGTCCGCCACACAGCTTCAGACGTTTCAAGTCTTCTTGCTGAGAGCCGACCTGCTCGTCCGTGGGTGCATCTGCCCCGCTGCAGGCTGCGACACCGCCACAAATCGCTACGGTCCACGTCGCCCAACCCAAATACGCCTTCAGATTCATATGACCCTTCCTCTTCCCAATTTTTGCGCGCACTGCGACCCACGCAGCCCGCGGCAGGTTGCGTTAGCGAGCGCCGATCCTGCAGAAGTCAGACCGCCGGCGCAACGAGCCAAACCAGCCGCAGCTTCTCGCCAGCTAGCTTCTGTCGCAGTCAGATCGTCGCCAGACGCGGCGTGGCGGATCGATGACGTCGAGTCGTGCGCAGCTAACGGCCGGTGCTGCCGTAGCCGCCGGCGCCGCGTGACGTTTCGGTGAGCGAATCGGCCTCTTCGATTTCGACTTGCTCGACGCGCGCGATGACGATTTGCGCAATGCGAGACAGCGGCTCGACCACGTAGGGCTCGCGGCCGTGATTGATCAACACGATGCCCACTTCGCCGCGGAAGTCGGAGTCGATGGTGCCGGGCGAGTTCACGATGCTGATGCCGTGCTTGAGGGCGAGCCCCGAGCGCGGGCGGACTTGGCCTTCGTGACCTTCAGGGATCTCGAAGATGAGCCCGGTCGGGATCAGGCGTCGGTCACCGGGCTCGAGGCGGACGCTTTCGGTCAAGGCGGCGCACAGATCGAGACCGGCGGAGCCCGGCGTTTGATAGGCGGGCAACGGTACCGATACGGCGCCCGTGCGGCGGAGTCTGAGCTTGGCAGTCATTGGATGCTGGTATTGAGCGAGCTGCTGCCGGTGACGCGGATGCGGTGTCGTTCGAAGATTTCGTCGGCCATTTCCGACAATTTCTGCGCTTCGCGCTGGATCTCCGGAATGCTTTGGTAGTGGGTCGAGCCGGAAACGTAGCCGGAAAACGCGCGGTAGCTCTTGGCTACCTCCAGCTCGTTGCCGATCTCCTTGCAGATGGCGATCGAGCGCATGAAGTAGTCGACGGCCTTCACTTCATGGCCGTCCCCCCAGGCTCCGGCGCCCGTGACCTCACCCAGCGTGCGCAGGGCGACCGCCAAGTGCGGCTTGCTCCGCACCTGACCGAACAGATCCACGGAGCGCTTGATGGAGTCGCGCGCCGCTTTCAGATCTCCGCGCTCCAGGTAGGCCTTGGCCAGCGCCCGCTTGACGTCGGCCAGGTGCAATTTATCGCCCAAATCTTCGCAGAGTTGCTCGGCCCGTAGCAGCACCTCGATGGCGCGCTCGGTGTCGTGAGTGCGCAGGTGCGCCTCGCCGATGTTGGCCAACACCACCGCGATGCGGTTGCTGTCGCCCAAGTCTTGCGCCAAGACCTGCGCTTCCTCGAGCAGGTCGAGCGCTTTGGGGTGCTCGCCTTGATCGAGCGCCAGCTGCCCCAAGTCGTTCAAGCTTTCTACGATGCCCAACGGATCCGAAAGCTCGCGTCGGATCTTGAGCGCAGCCTCCAACGCCTCGCGCGCCTGCGCTTCCTGGCCGTGGTCGCGCCAGACTAGGCCTATGTTGTTCAGGCTGAGCGCGATGGAGCGGCCGTCACCGAGGGCTTTCCTCATATCCAGGCCGCGCCGCAGCTCTTCCAGAGCCATTTCGTACTCGCCGCGCATCCACAAGAGTTTGCCGATGTCGTCGTGGCAAGAGGCGATGCCGCGCGTGTCGCCCGCCCGCTCGAACAGCGTGAGCGACGTTTCCAGGTGCTCTTGCGCCAGCGCCAAGGAGCCCGTGTCGCGGTGCACGCGACCCATGCGGTTGTGTGCGGCGCCGCCTTTGCCGTGCAGCGCCAGCCGGAACGACAGCTCCAACATCTCGCGAAACGTGGCCAGCGCTTCGTCGGTGCGGCCGAGGAGCAACAGCACGTCGCCCATGTTGTGCAGGGCGTCGATGCGGCGTCGCGCGTCGTCGCTACCCAATAGCGACAGGCCCTTCTGATAGTATTCGTGGGCTTTTTTGGCCGCAAAATGCTCGCGCGCCACGTTGCCAGCCTCGAGGTACGTAAAGGCGGCGCGCGTCAAGCAGCCAGCGTGCTCCAGGTGCCGCGCCAGCACCGCCAAGTATTCTTCCTGGCTGCGTACGGCGTCCTTCTGCGACAAGAAGTCGGCGATGGTCTGGTGATAGCGCCGGAGCGCGCCGGTCGTGGTCAGCTCCGCGATCTTCTCGCGCTCGCGGTTGTGCTTGAAGATGTACTCTTCTTCGTCGGCGAAGGCCGAATCGGGCAAGCGCAACAAGTAGTCGCGCTCCACCAAGCCGGAGAGCAGCCGGCGAATGCGCGCCACGTCCTCCGCCGGCGAATCGGTCCAATATTCCGGCGCTTTGGCGTCGATGCGCCCGAGCGCGACCAGCGCTCCGAGCCAGAACACGCTGCCGACGGCGGCGGCGTGCTCCAGCACGCGTCGCTCTTGCACCGCCAGCGAGGACAAGCGCGCCAACACCGCGTCGTCGACGGTGAGCGGCAAGCGTGCGCTCTGCAGCCGATCGAGATCGACCCGCCAGGGCGCGGCGGCCCCACCGCCGGTGGCTTCTGAAAGCACACCCGCTTCGAAGAACACCCGCACCATGGCTTCCATCAGCCCCGGCGTGCCGCCCGACATGCCGAGCGCCGCCTCCACCAAGCGTTCGGGCGCGCCGCCTTCGCAGGGCGAGAGCAGCTCCTTCAAAATCCGCCCTGCGCTTTCGGCCGAAACGGGGCCGAGCTCCAAGACTTCGTGGCGGGTTCCGCCCAGCTCTCGAAAGCCCTCGTAGCGGCTGAGCAGCTCGGCGCGGGTCAGGCACACCAGCAAGAGCGGCCCTCGCCCGTACTCCAACACGTGGCCGATCAGCTCGAGCGAATCGCCGTCGGAGGCGTGCAAGTCCTCGAGCACGAGGCACAGCGGACGGCGCGCCGAATCGGCTTCGAAAAAGCTGCGCACCACCGAGCGCCGCAGCATGCGGGCCTGGACCGCGTCTTCGGCCAGCACGCGCGTCAGCGGCGTTTCCGGAAACGCCACCCCCATCAGCGAGCCGAGCAGAAAGCAAACGTCACCGACACGTCGATCGTCGAGCACGGTCGCGACTTCGGTGCGCACGCGCTCGACCGAGGTGTCGCGGTCTTCGCCGTCGTGAACGCCGAAGCGCGCGCGTAGCAGCCGTTCGATCAAACCGTGGCTCAGCGCTGGGGGTCGGACCCGCGCTTGAAACACGCGAAACGCTCCCGGTGACTCGTGCAGGAACGCGCCGATGAACTCTTCGACGATGCGCGCCTTGCCGATGCCAGGACCACCCACGAGCGTTACCGCTCGCACTTCACGTTTCTCGAGCGCGCTTTGGGCCGCACGCTTGAGCACCGCAAGCTCGGCGTCGCGGCCGATGAGCGGAGCGCGGAGCTCGGGCGGCGTCGGCTGACTCATGGCGGCGATGTTGGCTCGAAGGATCCCCGAGCCTCAAGCAATTGCGGAGCCGACCCCCCGGCCTGGCGGCAAGCGAGCGCCGATGCGCCTTCCGAGCGCGGTTCAACGCGCCGCAGCGTGGCGCGAATTGGGGAAAATGCGGCCCTGCTCCTTGCGCTGCGGCGGCGCTTGATCGAGTCTCCGCCGATCTTTGCTAGAGTCACGGTTTCCAGTGGCACTGCCCGAACGTAATCCAACCCAAACCGATAGCGCAGAGAAGCGCTCCGTTGGCCGCGGCCTCTTCAAGAAGTGCGCTGGCTGCGGTCATGTCCTCACCGCGCCCGAGTTCGCCGAGCGCTTTCACATCTGTCCGGCGTGCGGTCACCACCACCGCATGAGCGTCGCGGAGTGGAAGAAGCTGCTGCTGGACGACGGCGCGTTCGAAACGTGGGACGACCACATCGTCACCGCCGATCCGCTGCTGTTCGTCGACGACAAGCCCTACCCGGAGCGCGTCGCACGAGCCCAAAAGCAATCGGGCGCCAGCGAGGCCATTCAGGTCGGTCGCGGCAAGATTTCTGGCTTGGCGGTCGCGCTGGGCTTCTTCGATTTCTCGTTCATGGGCGGCAGCATGGGCTCCGTCGTCGGTGAGCGGATGACGCGCATGTTCGAGCGCGCGGCCGACATGGGCTTACCGGTCGTCTTGCTGCACGCCTCTGGCGGAGCGCGCATGCAGGAGGGCATCCTCAGCTTGATGCAGATGGCAAAGTCGGTGGCGGCCCTGGCCCGCTTCCGCGAGCGCCGGAAGCCGTACATCAGCCTCTTGCTGGACCCGACGACCGGTGGCGTGGCCGCCAGCACCGCCTTTTTGGGCGACATCAACCTCGTCGAGCCCAACTCGCAGGTCGGTTTTGCCGGCGCCCGCGTGATCGAAGCCACTATTCGCACCACTTTGCCGGAGGGCTTCCAGAAGTCCGATTTCTTGCTCAGTCACGGTATGGTGGATGCCATCGTGCCGCGCATGGAGATGAAGAAGAAACTGGCGAGCCTGCTCTTGCACCTGGGTGTCGAGGCGTCTTGAGCGATCTGAAGGCGACGCTCGAACGTCTGTACGCTTTGGCCCTCCACGGCCGAAAGCTCGGGCTCGAACGGGTGCAAGCCGCTTGCGACAAGCTGGGCAACCCGGAGCGGTCGTTCCAAGCGGTTCACGTCGCGGGTACGAACGGCAAGGGCACGGTCACGGCGTTCGTTGGCTCCATGGCGCGCGCCGCCGGCTTGCGCGTGGGCGTGTACACGTCGCCTCACCTGTGTCGCTTCGCCGAGCGCATCAACATCGGCGGCGCCCCGCTCGAAGACGACAAGCTCGTCGTCTACCTGAATCAGGTGATGGATGTCGGCCCCGACCTGACGTTCTTCGAGGTCGCGACAGTCGCGGCATTTTTGGCTTTCCGTGACGCGCGGGTGGAGCTGGCGGTGCTCGAGGTCGGCTTGGGCGGGCGCCTGGATGCCACCAACGTGATCCCTCCGCCGCGCGTCGCTGCCATCACGCGCGTCTCCTACGATCACATGGCCGAGCTCGGCGATTCGCTGAGCCAGATCGCGTTCGAGAAAGCCGGCATCATCAAAGCCGGCTCCGCCGTCGTGCTGGGCAAGCTGCACCCGGACGCTCGCGCTCAGGCCGAAAAGCGCATGGCCGAGGTGGGGGCTCGCGAAGTGCCGCTGGGCAGCCCCGAGCCGGTACCCGGGGCGCCTCTCGCCTACCCGCGGGTCGCGCTGGTGGGCTCCAATCTAGCCGTCGCGGTGACGATCGGCCGCGAGCTGGGCTTCTCGCCCGAGGTGTTGGCCAAAGGCGTCGAGCAGACGGTTTGGCCGGGCCGCAACGAGCTTTTGCACCGCAACGGTCAGGAGCTCACGCTGCTGGACTGCGCCCACAACCCGGACGGCGCCGTCGCGCTCTCGCACGCTTTGGACCCGAGCGTGCTCGGCGACATCGAATCGCGCAAAGAGATCGCGCTCGTGTTCGGGGCCATCGCCAGCAAGAACTGGCGCGCCATGCTGAAGCGGCTCGAATCTGTCGCCGGGCATCGGGTATTCGTGGCTCCCCCGGTCAAGCGCGCCGTCGATCCGTACGAGATGTCGGCCGCCGTCGCGGGCGAGGTCGCCGAGGGCGTTCCGGACGCCTTGGCGCGGGCCCGGCAGCTGGTTGGCCAGCGTGGCTTGGTCGTGGTTACTGGCTCCATTTTCCTGGTGGGCGCGGCGCGCGCCTCGCTCTTGAACCTACCCACCGATCCTGCGATCGACCTGTAAGGGCCATGCCGTCGTTCGACGTGGTTTCCAAGGTGGATTGGGCCGAGTTCGGGAACGCCCTCTTGCAAGCGCAGAAGGAAATCGGTCAGCGCTTCGATTTTCGCAACACCGAGACCTCGCTCGAGAAGAACGAGGAAGGCATCGTGATCTTGGCCAACGCCGTCGATCGCTGCAAAGCCGCCCTGGTCGTGCTGGAAGAGAAGCTGGTGAAACGCAAGGTGAGCCTCAAGCACCTGGACAAGCAGGATCCGGGCAAAGGTCCGCGCGGCACCACTCGTCTGCTGGTGAAGCTGAAAGAGGGGATCGAGACCGAGAAAGCCAAGCTCATCGTCAAGATCGTCAAAGAATCGAAGCTCAAAGTGCAAGCTTCGATTCACGAAGATTCGGTGCGGGTGAGCGGCAAGAAGAAGGACGACTTGCAGGACGCCATGCGCCTGTTGCGCGGCGCCGACGAGCTGGAGCTCGACCTACAATTCACGAACTTCCGAGACTAGACTCGGCCAGGAGCGACCATGAGTGAACGCAAGCTTTTCGGTACGGATGGGATCCGCGGTCGCGCGAACGTCGACCCGATGACCCCCGAGCTGGCGCTCCAACTGGGCCGAGCCATCACCTCGGTCGCGCGACGCGGCAAGACGCGGCCCCCGCGAATCGTCATCGGCAAGGACACGCGCGTCTCCGGCTACATGCTCGAAACCGCCATATCCGCGGGTATCTGCGGAGCCGGCGGGCGCGTGCTGTTGTGCGGCCCCATCCCGACGCCCGCGGTCGCCAACCTGACCCAGAGCATGCGCGCCGACGCTGGCGTCGTGATCAGCGCCAGTCATAACGCCTTCGCCGACAACGGCATCAAGCTGTTCGGTCCCGACGGCTTCAAGCTGCCCGATAGCGAAGAGGCCGCGATCGAGGCGTTGCTGCGGGATCCGAAGCTGGCGTCGCAGGGCAAAACCGGAGCTTCCGTCGGGCGCGCCGAGCGCTTCGACAGCTCCGTCGGCCGCTACATCGTCTTCGCCAAGAACACCTTCCCCAAAGAGCTCACGCTCGACGGCTTGCGCGTGGTGGTCGACGCCGCTCACGGGGCCGCTTACCGCGTGGCACCAGCCGTTTTTGCCGAGCTGGGCGCGGAGGTCATCGCGCTCGGCGTCAGGCCGAACGGCGTGAACATCAACCGCAACTGTGGCGCCCTGCACCCCGAGCACGTCGCGGCCGAGGTGAAGAAGAAAAAGGCGCACCTGGGCGTGGCGCTCGACGGCGACGCCGACCGGGTGATCTTCGTCGACGAGCACGGCAAGATCGTGGACGGTGACGCCATCATGGCCTTGTGCGCGACGCGCATGCACAAGGCGCGCAAGCTCGCCAAGGGCAAGCTCGTCACCACCGTGATGAGCAACATGGGCCTCGAGCGTGCGCTGGAAGCGGTCGGCGGCAGCGTGATCCGCACCAACGTCGGCGACCGCTACGTGGTCGAAGCGCTGCGCTCCAAATCCCTGAGCTTCGGCGGCGAGCAGTCCGGTCACTTGATCTTCATGGATCACGCCACCACCGGCGACGGCTTGGTTGCAGCCTTGCAGGTCATCGCGATCATGGTCGCTGAGCAGAAGAGCCTGGGCGAGCTGTCGCAGGTGATGGAGCGCGTGCCGCAGGTGCTCGAGAGCATCAAGCTGCCCGCGCGCCGTCCGTTGGAACAGATGCTGAAGCTGACGTCGCGCATCGGCGCCGCGGAAAAGAAGCTCGGTCGCAACGGCCGCGTGCTAGTGCGTTGGTCGGGCACGGAAGCCAAGCTGCGCTTGATGGTCGAAGGCCCCGACCCGAAAGTGTTGAAGGCATTGGTCGACGACATGGCCGACGCCGCGCGCCAGGATATTGTTTGAGTTTCCACCTCGGCGGCCGCGTTAAAGATTGAAGCTCGGCGTGCTCCAGCCCGGGTTTGACTCGGCACTACTATTCGAGTAGAAGCGTAGTCCTGTGTGTTTCCGCACGTCCGACGCGCTGGCGCGTCAAGCGTTGCGCGTCGACGCACCCGTGAGCGATCCGCCAAGGCGGCTTGCTTTGCCTTCAGCGCCGTTTTTCGGCGGTTTGGACTGCCATGCCCCACTCGCTCCCGTCCGCGTTCCACAAGCTGGCCTTCGTCGGTAACCACCTGCCTCGGCAGTGCGGCATCGCGACCTTCACGACCGACCTGAGCCGGGCCGTCGCGCAGGCCGCCCCCAACGTCGACTCGCTGATCGTAGCCATGAACGATCCCGGGCAGGATCACGCCTACCCGGAACAGGTGCGCTTCGAGGTGGCCGAAGACGACATCGCGGCCTACCGGCGCGCGGCCCAGTACCTCAACGTCAGCGGCGTGGAGGTGCTCTCGCTCCAACACGAGTACGGCATTTTCGGCGGCAAATGCGGCACCCACGTGCTCACGCTGCTGCGCGAGCTGCGCATGCCGGTGGTGACGACGCTGCACACCATCTTGACCAGCCCATCGCCGTTGCAGCGCGCCACCTTGGATCAAGTGATCGCGCTCTCGGAGCGCGTGGTCGTGATGAGCGATCATGGCGCCAACACGCTGCGCGAGCTGCACGGCGTACCGCCAGAACGAATCGACATCATTCCCCACGGCATTCCGATCGCTTCGCAGGGGTCACGCGGTAAGGAACAGCTGGGCTTCGAGGGGCAGAGCGTGCTGCTGACCTTCGGTTTGCTCTCGCCCGACAAGGGCGTCGAGTTCGTGATCGAGGCGCTGCCGGCGATCTTGGCGCGGCACCCCAACACCGTGTTCGTCGTGGTCGGCGCGACGCACCCGCACGTGAAAGAGCGCCATGGCGAGGCCTACCGGCTCGAGCTGCAAAGCCGAGTGCGGCGGCTGCGCATCGACGACCACGTCGTGTTTCACGACCGCTTCGTCGACGACGGCGAGCTGGCGGACTTTTTGGCGGCCGCGGACATCTACGTCACCCCTTATCTGAACCCGCAGCAGAGCACGTCCGGCACGCTTGCCCGCGCCGTCGCCGCCGGACGAGCGGTGATTTCCACCCCTTACTGGCATGCGCGCGAGCTGTTGGCCGACGGTCGGGGCGTGCTGGTGCCGGTGCGCGACGCGGCCGCCATCGCCGACGCGGCCATCGGCCTGTTGGGTGACGACGCGGCGCGCGCGGAGGTCGGGCGACGCGCCGCCGAGCACGCGCTCAGCAGCTCGTGGCCCGTGGTTGCCAATAGCTATTTGCGCAGCTTCGAACGAGCGTTGGAGGGCCAGCGTCGCCGGCGAGCGCCGCCGCCCAGCAAATTGCTCGCGCCGCCTGCGGATCTGCCGGAGCTCAACCTCAGTCATCTTCGCACCATGACCGACGACACCGGCCTGATTCAGCACGCCGCCTTCGACGTGCCGCGCTACGAGCAAGGCTATTGCCTCGACGACAACGCGCGCGCTCTCTTGCTCATGACGTTGACGGAGGAAACGAGCACGGCTTCGGCCCGCTTGGCGCGTGCCGCCACCGCCCGCTACCTGGCCTTCGTCGCCTACGCCTTCAACCCGGTGCTGGGGCGCTTCCGTAACTTCATGTCGTACTCGCGGCGTTGGGTGGAGGAGGTCGGCTCCGAAGACAGTCACGGCCGCGCCGTTTGGGCGCTGGGCACCGTGATCGGCCGTTCGGCAGAGCCCGGCCCTCAGGGCCTGGCGCGCGAGCTGTTTCAGGCCGCTTTACCGCCACTGGCCGCGTTTTCTAGCCCGCGCGCCTGGGCCTACGCTCTGCTCGGCATCAACGAATACCTGCGCCCGTTTCGCGGTGACAGCGCGGTGCAGGCCCTCCGCCAAACCTTGGTCGACAAGCTGCGCGGCCTGTTCGAAGTGCACGCGACTCCGGAGTGGCCGTGGTTCGAGGATTTCCTGACCTATGCCAACGCCCGGCTGCCGCAGGCGCTGATCGTCTCCGGTGAGGCGATGGGCTCGGAGGAGATTAGCGCGCTCGGTCTGCGCACGCTGCGCTGGTTGGCCGAAACTCAGGTCTCACCGGAAGGCTATTTCGCGCCCGTGGGCTCCAACGGCTTTCACCGCAAGGGCGCCGTGAAAGCCGAGTTCGATCAACAGCCGCTCGAGGCGAGCGCCATGGTCTCGGCTTGCTTGGACGCGCTCCGAGTCAGCGGAGATGCGCGCTGGGCCACGTTCGGGCGCAACGCCTTCGACTGGTTCTTGGGGCACAACCACTTGCGACTGCCGCTGTACGACGCTTCGACGGGCGGCTGCCGTGATGGCCTGCACCCCGAGCGTCGCAACGAAAATCAGGGCGCCGAGTCCACCGTGTCGTTCCTGATCGCGCTCTTGGAGCTTCGAAATCAGGAGGTTTCTGCGGTGACGGGAGTGACCGCCCGTTGAAGCTGGCGCTGCTGGGCCCGGTGGCGTGGCGCACGCCGCCGCGCCATTACGGCCCTTGGGAACAGGTGACGAGCCTGCTCGCCGAAGGACTGGTGGCGCGTGGCGTGGACGTCACGCTGTTTGCGACCCTCGACTCGGTCACCCGAGCGAAGTTGGCGGGCGTGTGCCAGGTTGGCTACGCGGAGAACCCGCAGCTCGACGGGCGCATTTGCGAAGCGCTCCACGTCTCGCATGCCTTCCAGCGCTCGGCCGAGTTCGACCTCGTCCACAGCCATTTGGATTGGTTGCCGTTGGCGTTCGCAGTGCATTGTCGAGCGCCGCTGGTCACCACTATTCACGGCTTCTCGGGGCGAAAGATCTTGCCGGCGTACCTCGCCGCCCCACAGTCGCATTTCGTATCCATCTCCGACGCGGATCGCGCCCCGGAGCTGAGCTATGCCGCGACCATCCACCACGGCATCGATCTCGAGGCGCTGCCATTTTCGCCCGTTTCCGGCGATGCGCTGGTGGTTTTCGGCCGCATTCACCCGGACAAAGGCACCGCCGTCGCGATCGAGATTGCCCGGCGCGCGGGGCGACCGCTGGTGATCTGCGGCATCGTGCAAGACGAACGCTATTTCCAGGAACGGGTACAGCCGCACATCGACGGCGAGCGTGTTCGCTACCTGGGCTCCGTCGGCCCCAGCCAGCGCGCCGAGGTGCTGGGCGCTGCGGCCGCGCTGCTGCACCCGATCGCCTTTCCGGAGCCGTTCGGGCTCTCGGTCGTCGAGGCCATGGCTTGCGGAACCCCCGTGCTGGCGTACCCGCTCGGCTCCATGCCCGAGGTCATCGATGTCGGGCTCACCGGCTATTTGGTCGATGACATTGCCGGCGCCGTGGCCGCGCTCCCCCAAGCGCTGCGGCTCGACCGACGGCTGATTCGCCAGACGGCGGAGCGCCGTTTCGGCGTCGCGCGTATGGTCGACGACTACCTCAAGCTGTACCAGCAGCTGTTAGCGCGCTGAGCACGTCATCGATGCGCATCGTAGCCAGGCGTGCGCCGACGTCCGAAAAGCCGTACGGCAGCAGTAGCAGGCCGGCGTGCAGCAACGCGCCGCACGAGTAGACGACGTTGGGCACGTAGCCGTCGCGCTCGTCGGATGCGGGCTCGAGCAACGGTTGACGTAGGCGTCCAATCACGCGCGCGGGATCGTTCAAGTCGAGCAAGAGCGCGCCCAGGCAGTACCGCCGAAACGGCCCTACCCCGTGCGTTATCACCAGCCAACCCGCTTCGGTCTCGATGGGCGAGCCGCAGTTGCCGAGCTGAATCAGCTCCCAGGCCTCGCGCGGCTCCTGCAGCGTTTCGCGTTCGTGCCAAAAGCGCACGTTGTCGGAGCGGATCAGGTGATTGTTTTCGTTGTCGAGGCGCGCCAACGCCAGGAACGAGCCGCCGACCTTGCGTGGAAACAGCGCGATGCCCTTGTTCACGGCGGCGGCACCGTTCAGGGTCGAAACCCGGAACGAGATGAAGTCACGCGTTTCGATCAGCTGCGGCAGGATGCGGTAGCCGTCGTACGCGGTGTAGGTCGCAAAATAGGTGACGCTGCCGTCTTCGTAGGTGAAGCGCACGAAACGCGCGTCTTCCATGCCCTGGCTCTCGGTCGGGCCCGCCGGAAAAATCACGCGCTCGGAGATCGTCGATTCGGCGTGAAACGTGCTCTCGTAGTTCGAGGACGCCAGCCAGTGGATGGTGCGCACCACCTGCAACACGCCTTGATCAGCGGCCGACGATTGCTCGACCTCGCGCCGCGAGGTCTCCAGCTGCTCGGCGCTGAAGTGCTCGGGCAGCGGATCGAGCACCCGCTCGGCGGTCTCGCTGTAGGAGCCGAGCTCGGTCAATTTCGCCCGAAACGTCGCCTTTTCATAGGTGGGCGGGCGATGCATGGCGGTGCGGGCGTATTTACTGGTCTCGTCCAGCGCCACTCGCCCCTGTGCGTCCAGCACGCCTGAACGAAACTGAATCGACGAAAGATGACCTTCGCCGATCGCGCGCAGGCTCAAGATGAAGCGTAGCGAGCCCGGCGCGACCCCGTCTTGATACGGCGCGCGCACGACGGAGGGGTTGCTGAGAGCAGCCGCATCCATCGAGTACTCGTGGGTGAAATAGGCGCCGATCAGCCGGCGCCGCTCGAGCGAAAGCTCGGCCGGCCGCTCCACGTGATTGGCGACCTCGTTGAAGCGCCGCTCGAGCACGCTGGTGAGGTCGACGTGCCGCAACGCAAAGCGCTCGTAGGTTTCGGCCAACGTCTCCGTGACGATGGCCTCGGGCAGCGTCAGCACGCGCTCCAGAATGCGGGCGATGCGCGTCCGCCCGTCCACCTCACCCCCCGGCATGAACGGCTTCGAGATCACTCGCTTTGCATCCGGGAGCAGACACACCTCGGAGCGAGTGATCGGGATGGCGGATTTTGGCAATTGGGCCCCACCGTACCACCCCCGCCCCCCGCGCGTTGGAAGTGCCCCCTCGGCGGAGCTTGACGCTCCTAACGAGTCACCCGCGCAGGCCGCCACGCCGCAGATCCTCACGATTCAACACAAGTTTGGCTGCCACGTCGCAGGTCTCTTGCAGAAACTAACGTGCCGTCACCAGGCCAAACTGAATCGCTGATGCCGGGCACGCCCGCCGGCCTGATGGGATCAAACCGGCGCCGGAGGGGTCTTCCGAAGTCAAAAGTGAGTTCGGAACCGAACTCACTTTCGAAAGCGTGGATCGACTCCGAGTTCCTTCCTGGATCGAGAGCCCTGCGAGGGGGCGCATTTCTGTTTGGGAGGACCAAAGGTGCCCGGGAGCCGACTCGCTGGCGGCAGCGCGAGACCCAAAATTCTCGTCTCTGTCTCGCCCTCCCGTCCTCCCGTCCTCCCTGTGAAAAAATCTCGATCGCACGAGGTGGCCTGGAGCCGCCACAGAAGCTTCTGCGAGTCAGGCTGCGTTTGGGCAGCCCACGATCCGGGGAATCGTGAGCTGCCTGCGCGCTGGTTGCTCTCGAGGGCGCGCTCAGAGGCGTTTGGCGGCGGCCACGACGTTCTCGGCGGTCATGCCGAGCTCTTTCATGACGGTGCCGCCGGGTGCCGAGAGGCCGAAGCGATCGATGCCGACGACGGCGCCGTCCAGGCCCACGTATTTGGCCCAGGTGGAGCTCACGGTGGCTTCGATGGCGACGCGCTTGCGGCACGACTTGGGCAGCACCTCTTCGCGGTACGCCTCTGGCTGCTTATCGAAGCGCGAGAAGCTGGGCATGCTGACGACGCGCGTGCCCGGCCCGAGCTGCTCGGCGGCCTTCAGCGCGTGCTGCAGCTCACTGCCGGCGGACAACAGGATCAGCTCCAGCTTGGCCGACTCTTTTTTGGCGACGTAGCCGCCCTTCTGCACGCCTTCGCGGCGCGTCTTCACCGGAATGTCGGTCAGCAACGGCACCGCCTGGCGAGTCAGCGCCAACAGCGTGGGGCCTTCGGTGCGGTCGAGCGCGCAGGCGAAGGCGCCCGCGGTCTCTTCCGGATCGGCCGGGCGAATCACGTCCAAGTTCGGGATCACGCGCAGGCCCGGAATCGTTTCGACGGGCTCGTGGGTGGGGCCGTCTTCGCCCACCCCGATGCTGTCGTGGGTGAAGACGTAAATGACCGGCAAATGGCTGAGCGCGGCCAGGCGGATGGCGGCGCGGCAGTAGTCGGCGAAGACCAGGAACGTGGCGCCGCTCGGCCGAAAGATGCCGTGAGCGGCGATGCCGTTCATGATCGAGCACATGCCGTGCTCGCGGATGCCAAAGCGGATGTTGCGGCCCGAGCGATGGCCGGGCTTGAAGTCGTCGTTGCCGGTCTTCAAGTCGCCGATGTAGTTCAGCGTCGAGCCGTACAGATCGGCGCTGCCGCCCACCAGCAGCGGGTTCTTGGCGGCCAGCGGCTGCAGCACGTCTTGGCCGGCCTTGCGCGTGGCGATCTTCGTGTCGGCGGGAAACTCGGGAATGCTGGCCAGCAGCTCAGCGAGCTCGGGCGTGCGCTGCTTGGTGTCGGCGGACACGGTGTGCGCGGAGGCGCGCGTCGTGCCGAGCTCTTCGGCCAGCTTCGGGTTTTTGGCGGTCCACTCCGCGAATTTCTTGGTCCAAGCGGCGTAGCCAGCGTCGAGCGTCTTTTCGTGGGCGGCGAAGTAGGCGCGCACCTCGTCGGAGACGTAGAAGTGCTCAGCCGGGAGCCCCAGGCCTTGGCGGGCCGTCTCGGAAAACTTGGCGCCGCCTTCCCCGTGGGCCTTTTGGGTGCCCTGCACTTCGGGAATGCCTTTGCCGATCAAGGTCTTGGCGATGATCAGCTGCGGCTTGCCGCTGCCGGCGGCCTTGGCGCGAGCGAAGGCGGCCGCAAACGCGTCCAGCTCGTGACCGTCGACCGTCTGCACGTCGAAGCCCAGCGACTCGAAGTGCTTGGCCGTGTCTTGGCTCTGGGTCTCTTTGGCCATCGCGTCGAGGGTGACGGCGTTGGAGTCGTAAATGAGGATGAGGTTGTCGAGCTGCTGGTGGCCGGCAAATTCGACTGCCTCGAGCGCCACGCCCTCCTGCAGACAGCCGTCACCGGCCAAGCACACGATGTGATGATCGAAGATGGTGTGCTCGGCGGTGTTGAAGCGCGCCTCGGCCATTTTGGCGGCGACGGCCATGCCGACCGAGTTGGCAACGCCCTGACCGAGCGGACCCGACGTGGTCTCGACGCCATCCGGCGTGTGCATCAGCTCGGGGTGACCCGGCGTTTTGGAGCCGAGCTGGCGGAACTTCTTCACCTCGTCGAGCGTGAAGGCGCCGTAGTTGCTGAGATGCAGCCAGCTGTACAGGAACATGGAGCCGTGACCCGCGGACAGCACGAAGCGATCGCGGTTCAGCCACTCCGGATGCTTCGGACAATGCACGAGCGCGCTGCCGTACAGCACCGCTCCGATTTCCGCGCAGCCCAGCGGCAGCCCCAAGTGCCCGCTTTGGCAGGCGTGCACGGCATCGATCGCGAGTCCCCTCGCCACGGTTGCCGCCTTCGACAGAACCTCTTTGTTCAGCTCACTCGTCATTTTGTTGCCGCGTTTATCGGACTTTCTGGGCCCGGACGCAACTGGATCATGGGCGGACGGGGCTAGCGCTCGACGCCAAATTGCACATTTTCGTAACCGAGGTCGTGGAGTGCATCCATCACCTGGATCACTTCCGCATATTCGATGCCGGGAGGCGCCACGATCTCGATCCGACGCTGTTCGTCCGTGGCTCGGGGCACGACGCGCGGCAGCTCCTCGAGCGAGCTTGCACTGACATCGATACCAGGACCTTCGACCCTCAGCTTGCCCGCCGGCTCCAGCACGACACGCAACAAGGCGGCGCTGGTCGAAGTGGAGATCGAGCGGGGCGGCGGCACGCGCAACCCGTACGCGGCGACGGCCACGAAAGCTTCGAAGGCTCCCTGCGCATCGGCCCGAGCGAAGTCGTGCGCCAGCATGCTGCCGCGCAGCAGTGCGTTCGCCTGCCAGAACGGGGCGCCGCCGAACGGTAGCGGTCGAGCGCACAGCTCGTGCGTGGGTGCGACCAGCGACGTCTCGGTCGCAAAGGCGGGACAGTAACGGTCCGCGCAGCGCTGCGCCGCGGTCCAAGCGCTCACCGTCGGCACTCCCATCAGCTCGCTCCGGAGCTCCTGACGACAAGCCGAGTCTGCGACCAGGCCGTTGCAAGCAAGCCGCAATGCCTGGCTCGACGCCTCGGTCGGTGGCGTCGCCTGAGCGATGCGCAACGCCGCGCGGCAGTCCGCCAGCGCGGTTGCGGGCGACCAGCGAGCATCCACAGGGCGACCTCGTGAGGTCGTGGCAGCACCGAACTTCGCCGACGGTGCCTGCGGTGGGACCGGCGTGCCGGCGCGGCTCCCGTGACAGCCGCTCAGCGCGGCCAGCGCTGAAGCGAGCACGGCCATGGTAACCCGGGCTCGGAGCGTTCCCACGCCGAGCAGGCTACCACGGCCGTTTTCTACCTTTGTCTAGCGAGCGGGGCCGCGACGGCGTTGACCGCCACCGCTGCCACCACCACCACCACGGCGCGGACCGCCGCCCTGACCTGCAGGACGGAACGAGCGCACGCCGTTGCCGTTGGGACGACCGCCGTCGCGGTTACCACCAAAGCCGCCGCCGTCACGATTGCCGCCGCCGTCACGGCGCTGATCCATGTTCGCCGGGCGCGGAGGCTCCGGCGGCAATGGCGGCAGCTCCGCTTTGAGCAACGGAATGCGGTGACCGAGCAAACGCTCGATGGCGTGCAGCTCCGAGCGCTCGTCTGGTTCACAGAACGAGATCGCGTGCCCAGTCGCGCCGGCGCGCCCCGTGCGACCGATGCGGTGCACGTAGCTCTCCGGGACGTTGGGCAGGTCGTAGTTGATGACGTGGCTCACTTCGTCGACGTCGATGCCGCGCGCGGCAATGTCCGTCGCCACCAAGACCGGCAAGGTGCCGCGCTTGAAGGCGTCCAGGGCACGCACGCGCGCGCTCTGGGACTTGTTGCCGTGAATGGCCGCCGCGCCGATGCCTCGACGTTGCAGCTGATCACTCACGCGGTTGGCGCCATGTTTGGTGCGGGTGAACACGATGGTGCGCGTCACCTCTTGCCCGGCCAGCACGAATTGGAGCAATTGCCCCTTCTGCTGCTTGGGCACCATGTACATGGCCTGGCTGACCGTTTTGGCGCTGGTTTCTTGAGGGGCCACGGCAACGCGCCGCGGAGTCCTCAAGATGTTGCGCGACAATTCGACCACCGCTTGCGGCATGGTCGCGCTGAACAGCAACGTCTGCCGTTCTTTCGGCAGCGCGGCCACGACGCGACGCACGTCCTGAATGAAGCCCATGTCGAACATGCGGTCGGCCTCGTCCAGCACGAAGTGCTCGACGTTACCGAGCCGCACCAGGCCCTGGCTCATCAGATCCAGGAGTCGCCCCGGTGTTGCCACCAGGACGTCGATGCCACGCTTGAGGGCTGCTTCTTGCGCGCCCTGCCCCACGCCGCCGTAGATCACGGCGTTGCGCAGACCAAGGTGCCTGCCGTACGCATCAGCGCGTTCGGCAATCTGGGCGGCGAGCTCTCGCGTGGGCGAGAGGATCAGCGCTCGGATCGAGCTCGACTTCTTCGTAGAGAGTCGCTGTAGGATCGGCAGCAAAAATGCTGCCGTCTTGCCCGTACCGGTCTGAGCCGTCGCGAGCAAGTCGTGTCCACCGAGGACTTCGGGGACTGCCTGTACTTGGATAGGCGTGGGAGTCTCGTAACCCTCTTGGGTTACGGCACGCACCAAGGCAGGAATAAGGCCGAGGGCCGCGAACGCGGCCCCCCGCTCAGGGGCATGCGCAGGCACGCCCACCGTTTGTGGTGAAGTCACTGGTTGGAGACCGGGACCTTATTTCACCAGCGATCGCCGCGATCGCCACGGTCGCCGCCGCCACGACGGCCACCGCCGCCGCCGCCGCCACCGCGACGGCCGCCGCCGCCACCGCCGCCGCCGCCGCCACCACCGCCGCCGAAGCCGCCGCCGCCGCCGCCGCGACCACCGCCGCCGCCGCCGCCGAAGCCGCCACCGCCGCCACCGCGCTGCGGACGTTCCTCAGCCTCGTTGACGCGCAGCGGGCGACCGTCGAGGTCGGCGCCGTTCATGGCCGAGATGGCAGCTTGCGCCTGCTCCTCGGAAGCCATGGTGATGAAACCGAAGCCGCGCGAGCGACCGGTCTCGCGATCGGTCACGACGTGCGCGTCAGTGACCTCGCCGGCGCTGGCGAAAGCCTGGCGCAGGACGTCCGTGGTGGTGTGAAAAGAGAGATTGCCGACGTAGAGGCGATTGCCCATTTGCTTTTTTCTCGTTCGTTGAGGCTCTCGTAGCTTCCGCTAGTCGCGGACACTGCCTGCTATCCAATGAGCCTTCGGGATCGGAAAGGAGGCCGCGATGAAAGAATCTCATCGCATTCCACACCTTGGTCTTCTTTGACTAGTAGACGCGGTCCCGAACAGAACGAGAGAGCGGCGATCGTCTCGAGTAACTGGCGTGGCAAAACCACTTGTAGCCCAACTGGATCGCCTCTGCAAATCCGCAATTGTTGGGGTCGCTCGGGGGCGGCTGCCCGCGTTTACCGCCGGCCCGAATTCCGATTGGGGCGGACGGCCGGGCAGCTAGCGGCGACGGGCCGGCGGAGCGTCGGGCCGAGGCGCGCTGGCCGCGAATGGCAGCTCGATCTGCGCCGACTGCCCGCGGCGCTCGGGGGCCTCGCGGGTGGCCAGTAGGGCGTCTTCACGGGCCAGGTCTGCGTCGACCACCTCCTGGTTGTCCAGGGCGAACGCCAGGGCGTCGAAAACTTTGGCCGGCCCGAGCTGTGGGTAGCGCTTGAGGATGCGCTCCACGCTGGTGCCGTTCCGGTAGAACGCCCACAGGCGCCGCACCGGGACCCGCGAGCCGACCACGTAGGGGCTGCCGCCCAGCACATTTTTGTCGACGCGCACGTGAGGGTGCGGAGTCAGGATGACGGGAAGCGCCACGGCCCGGAGCCTTACCGCTGCTGGACGCTGACGGGAAGAGGCGCCGCCAATCGGTGCCAGCCGAGGGCTCACGGCGACTGCTCGATCGCCCCGCGATGCTCGGAAAAAGTGCGGCTGAAGCGGTGGCGCCCCCCGCCCTGCGCCACGAAGTACAGGTAGTCCGTCTTGGCGGGAGCCAGCACGGCGCGAATTGCGGCTTCGCCCGGGCTCGAGATCGGCCCCGGTGGCAAGCCGGGATGACGGTAAGTATTGAAGAGGTTGGAGGCGTCTCGCAGCATGGCCGGGGTCGGTCGCCCGGGGCTACAGCTCTCGGGCGGCGGCTCCTGCACCAGGCAGCCGTAGCTCGCGGTGGGGTCGGACTGCAGCATGTGCAACGGACGAAAGGTCGGATCGATCAGGCGATTCAAGAACACCGACGCGATGAGCGGCTTCTCGTCGGCTTTGGCGGCCTCCTTCTCGATGATCGAAGCCAACACGACCACGTCGTGCACCGACAAACCGTGCTCTTGCTGGCGGGCGGCAAACTGAACGGCCAGCTCCTGCTGCAGCGACGCCAGGTGTTCGTGCGCTTCGGCGACCAGCACGGCCACGACGGCGCTGGGCGTGCTGTCGGCCAAGAGCTCGTAGGTGGCGGGAAACAGGTAGCCCTCGGCGCTGTCGGCGGGAAGGCCCAGCTGATGCGCGTGCTCTGAATCGCGCGCCGCGCGCCGGAAATCTTCCGCGTCGCACACGCCTTGCTGCTCGAGCCGCTCGGCGAGCTGGACGTGGTTGAAGCCTTCGGGAACGACCACGTGGGCCGTGCCGCGACCCGGCGCACGCGCGAGACGTCGGAGCAGCTCGCGCGCCGAAAGGTCTCCGCGCACGACGTGTTGCCCGGGCACCAGCTCGAGCGACGAGTTGAGCACGCGTCGGTACACGTTGAACAGCCGCGGGCTCGCAATCAGCTGAGCTTGGGCCAAGCGTGCGGCCAGCGCGCTGGTGTCTTCTCCGGCCAAGACCTCGAAGCGCTGGACCTTCCCTGCCCCAGGCCCATGCAAGAAGCTCCAACCGAACAGCAGGGTCGCGAGCGCGACCAGCGAGCCTGCGACGCCCAGCCCCAGCGCGGCGATGCGCAGCCGCCCTTGGGTTTGCTTCACGCTCGGTCGCGCCGGGCGTTTCTCGGGGGCCGGTTGGCTGGGACGGCGTTTCCTCTTCGCCATAGTCGCCTCGGCGTCAGCCCTCGGGTCTCGCCACGCGGTCGAGCCAGCTCTGCAACAAGATGGCCGCGGCCGCGCTGTCGATGCGGCCGCGCTGCTGCTTGGCGTTCAAGCCTTGAGCGCGCAGCCGCCCTGCGGCCTCGCGCGTCGACAGCCACTCGTCATACAGCTCCACTTTGGCGGGGGTGGCCTGCTCCAGCTTGGCCGCGAACGCGCGTGCGCGTTTGGCCGCCGGTCCTTCCCGACCGTTGAGCTCCCGAGGCAGACCCAAGACGAAGACTTCCAGCTGCTCCTCCGCCTGCAGGGCCTGAAGCTTGCGAAGGAGGGCCGCTTGATTCTTGCCGTCCAAGAATGGTCGGGGATGGGCCAGCAGGCCGAGATCGTCGGCCACGGCCAGCCCGACTCGAACAGCTCCTAGGTCGATAGCGGCCGCGCGCACTACCCGCAGTCTTAGTTCCTCGCGGGCCGGCGGGGGGAATTTTTGGGCCCGCCGAGCTTGGGCGTTCGGGGGACCCGCGCGGGTTCTCTTGACCCAATCGCTGGCCCCGAGCATAAGCCCGGGGCCGTTTCCGCAAAGAAGCCCGAAGCGGCTCAGCCACCTCTTCGAAAACTCATGGAATTTCGCGCCATCAAGGGGATGAACGACATCCTCCCCGACGAAGCCCGGCGCTTCGCACTGGTCGAGGCTGTCTTTCGTCGCGTGGTGGAGCTGCACGGGTTCTCCGAGGTGCGCACGCCGGTGCTCGAACCGACCGAGCTCTTCGTGCGCTCGACCGGCGAGACGAGCGAGATCGTCGAAAAGCAGATGTTCACGCTCGCGCGTGAGACCGAATCTTTCACGCTGCGCCCCGAAGGAACGCCGGGCGTGGCGCGCGCCTTCCTGAACGGCTCGGTGCACGCCAAAGAACCGGTCACGCGCTGGTACTACCTGGGCGCTATGTTCCGCGCCGAGCGGCCCCAGCGCGGCCGCTTGCGTCAATTTCACCAAGCCGGCTGCGAGGTCTACGGCGACCCCGGTCCCGTCGTCGACGCCGAGATGATCGACATGCTGGTGGGCATGTTGGCCGAGCTTGGCATCGCCGACGTCGAGGTGCGGGTCAACTCGATCGGCGGCCCCGGCACCCGCCAAAAGTACCGGGAAGCATTGCTTGCGCACCTCACGCCCCGCAAAGACGCGCTGAGCGAGCACGCCCAGAAGCGTCTGCTCGACAATCCGCTGCGCATCTTGGACTCGAAGGATCCGCGCGACCGCGAAGCCGTCGCCGACGCGCCTTCGATCTTGGACTGCTTGGAGCCCGAGGATCGCGCCCACTGGGACGGCTTCCTGGCCGCGCTCGACGCGCTCGGCACCAAGTACGTGGTGACGCCGGGCTTGGTGCGCGGCCTCGACTACTACACGCGCACGTTGTTCGAGCTGGTGTCCAACCAAGGCGAGCTCGGTTCGCAGAACACCTTGCTCGGCGGTGGTCGTTACGACGGCATGGTGCACGAGCTCGGGGGGCCGAAGCTGCCCGCGGTCGGGTTCGCGATTGGCCTCGAGCGGCTGCTGTTGGCGTCGCCCGTCGCCGCCCCCGCCAAGGCCCCGCGCTGTTTCATTGCGCCGCTCGGCGCGGCGGGCTTGAAAGAAGGCCTGACGTTGGCGCGCGAGCTGCGCGCGGCCGGCATCGGCACGGATCTCGACGGTCGCGGCGGCTCGATGAAGAGCATGCTGCGTCGCGCCGACTCGCTGGGCGCTCGCGTGTGCCTCGTGATCGGTGACTCAGAAGCTCAAAGTCAGCAGGTTCAGGTCAAAGATCTCGCCTCGCACAGCCAAGAGCTGTGCGCGCGAGCCGACGTGCTCAGCACGGTGGCCCGCGTTCTGGCGAGCGCCCCGAAAGTGAACGAGGCCGCGCGTTGAAGATGGTGAAAGGCCTGATTGCGGGCGGCGTGCTCAGCACCGCCCTGCTTCTTGCTGGGAGCGCTGCCGCGCAAGATCCCTACGGACCTGGGCTTTCGCCTGGCTTTGGCCCGTCGCCCGGCGGCGGTGCCGGCGGAGGCAAGTCGAAAAAGGCCGCGCCGAAGCTGCCCCCGGGCACGCCCGAGACGCACGCGGCGTCCGGCGCCGACGACGCCCTGAATGCGCCCGGCAACGAGCCCACGCTGCCGGAAGATCCGCTGGCTTTGAAGAAGTCGGCGTACCAGCGCATCGGCACCGACTTGAGCCCCGATCTCGAAGAGCGTGGTCAAAACCCGCGCTTCGATCGCAAGTTCTACGGGCCCTACTACTCCGAGAAGAGCGGCGACTACAGCTTCAAGCTCGCCTTCCCAATTTGGGCGGAGCGGAAGCAGCCGTCGCGCACCGACAAGCTCAAGCTCGACCGCGCGTCGTTGTTCGGCGGCCTCTACTACAACCGCCGCAGCGCCGAGCGCGCCGACGACGTGCTGTTCCCGCTGTTCTGGAACTTGCGCGATCTGGAGCACAAGACCCGGACGACCATCGCCGGCCCGCTCGTCAACCGCGTCACCCCCGACGGCCACGACAACTGGCTGGCGCCGCTGTACTTCACCGGCAAGCACGGCGACGGCGGCTACACGCTCATCCCCCCGTTGCTGACGTACATGCACACGGACGGGCGCAGCGGGCTCAACCTGGTGGGCCCGATGTTCTGTTCGTGGAAGGGCTCGTCCAGCTGCGACGCGCGCACGGCCGAGGACATCGACCTGGGCGTCGCGCCCTTCTACTTCTTCGGCCAAAACGCGGAGAAGAAGTACGAAATCGTCCCGCCGCTCCTCCACTACTACCGCTACAACGACCGCGACTTGTCGTGGTTCAACGTGTGGGGGCCGTACTACCGGGAGCACACGCAAGAGCGTGAGATGCTCCACCTTTTGCCCATTTACTACAGCATTTGGGGCAAGAACGAGCGTCACACCACCTTGTTCCCGTTCTTTCACTACGGGTACAAGAACAACGAGTGGCTGCTGGCCAACCCGCTGTTTTTGGCCGCCCGTGGCGAGCACGGTGAGTCGACCTTCGCCACTTGGGGCTACGCGCGCTACCGCGGTCGCACCGAGCTCGACATGATCACGCCCCTGTACTGGGCGTTTCGCGATCCCGACATCGGTCTCGATCAGAAGCTGTTGTTTCCCTTCTTCTACAAGCGCACCAGCCCGCGCGAGTCGAGCTGGGCGTTCTTCCCGTTCTACGGGAAGTTCGAGCGCTTCGGCATCAGCAAGTCGACCTGGATCACGCCGCTATTCAACCACAGCCACGATCTGCGCGGCTTTCAGACCAACATCCACCCGCTCGTTTACATTGGTCGTGACGGCCAGGCGACGCACACGGTGGTGGCGCCGTTCTTCTGGGACTTCGCCGACCCGGCGTCACGCGCGACGGTGGCCTTCCCGTTCTACTGGCGCTTCAGCGATCGGCAGAGCGTGTCGCAGCTGGTGGGCAACGTTTACTATCACGAGGAAACCAAGAGCACGGGCAGCGAGTGGGAAGTGCACATCTTCCCAGCGTTCTCGTACGGCGAGACGCCGAACGGCCATTGGTGGAACCTGTTGTACGGTCTGGCGGGCTACAGCAAGCGCGGCTCCTCCACGAAGATGCGCGCGATGTGGATCCCGATACAGCTGTCTGGGCAAGAGTAAGACCGACGGCGCCAAGGTCGGGTAGCTGCGAAACGGCGGCTCCTTTGGCGCTCCGACTGTACTGAATGAAGGTAGGCTGTCGGTGTGAAGGTGGCCGCGGGCACCCTCGATCTCGAGTCCTTGCGCTGCTTCGTGCAGGCGGCGGCACAGCTGTCGTTTCGGGTCGCGGCCAAGGCTTGCGCGCTATCACCAGCGGCGTTCGGCGAGCGGGTGCGTCGGCTCGAAGAAGAGCTGGGAGCGCCGCTCTTCGAGCGCACCACGCGCAAGGTGACGTTGACCGCGGCCGGCGAGCGATTGCTGCCGCAAGCGCGGCGCTGTTTGGACGAAGCCGAGCGCTGCCGCGCCACCGTGGCGAGCAGCGAACGGCTGCCGTACGAGCTGTTGCTGGGGACGCGCTTCGAGCTCGGTTTGAGCTGGGTGGTACCGGCGCTGGGGCAATTGGAGCAGCGGCATCCGGAGCGGCGCTTGCATTTGTACTTCGGCGACACGCTCGACCTCTTGCCCCGCGTCTTGCGCGGTGAGCTCTCGGGCATGATCACGAGCGCTCGCCTCACGACGCCGGGCTTGAGCTTTGCGCGGCTGCACGAAGAAGACTACGTGGTCGTGGCCCAAGCGGGCTTGATCAAGCGCCGCCCGTTTGCGTCTCCCGCCGACGCGGCTTCGCACGTGCTGCTGGATCTCCACGCAGATTTGCCGCTTTTTCGCTATTTTCTGGATGCTCGCTCGGCGCGCGAGGTCTGGCAGTTCGGAGCCGTGCAGTACTTGGGGGCGATCGCGGCGGTGCGCTCGCGCGTGCTGGAGGGCGCCGGCATCGCCGTCCTTCCGCACTACTTCGTTCGCCAAGATCTGGAGCGTAGACACCTGGTGCGCCTGATGAGCAAGACCAAGCTGCCGAGCGACTGGTTCCGGCTCGTTTGGCGCTCGGGTCACGCGCGCGAGCTTCAGTTGCGCCAGATTGCGGCCGAGCTGTGCGAGCTGCCGCTGCGCTGAAGCTCGTCGCGACGAGTGCGCGTTAGGGGGTGTCCCTAGCTCAGAGCTGAACGGTTTCGCCGAGCGTCCCGGGGTTGCCGGCTTGGCCTGGGTTGCCGTCTTGGACGCCGACCGGCGCGTTGGGCGCCGAAGCCCCACCAGTACCGGCCTTGCCCGCCGCGCCGCCGGTGGCGGTCAACGAACCGCTGAGCATGCCGCCGCTGAGCACGATGCCGAACGAATCACCGCCGTTGCCGCCGGCACCGCCGCCACCGTGGCCGCCGTGAGCGCCGTCGCCGCCCTTGCCGGGGGCCGCGGTGCTGGGGTGAGTGCCCCCGGCCTGACCGAGGCCGCCCAATTGGCCCTGGCCTCCGGCGCCGCCTTTGCCGCCATCTCCGCCGGTGCCGCGGGTGACCGCGACGTCGGTGGCGTCGATGTCCGATTCGACCGCGAAGATCCCGAAGCTGCCGCCGCCGCCGCCGCCGCCCTTACCGCCGCCTCGCGCTGCGCAGCCGCCCGCGCCGCCGCCGCCACCACCGGCGCCGCGCGCGTCGGTCGTACCCGCGACGTTCGAATCGCAACCGCCGCTGCCGCCACCACCACCACCACCGCCGCCGTTTTGACCCGTGCCGCCGTCGCCGCCGGTGAGGCCGTACCAGAAGTCACCGACCAGCTTGCCGCCCGCGGCTGCTTTGGTGCCGGCGGCACCGTTCGCGACGAGGCCTGCCGTGCCCGAACCGGTTGCGCCGCAAGCCGCCGGGCTTTGTGGGCTGACGGGTCCGCCACCGCTGCCGGCGGTGCCACCTTTGCCGGACTGGCCCGAAACCGTGGCCGCGTTGGCGCCCGCTTCACCGGCTTGCGCGTGTAGTCCCATAGCCAGGTTTGCGCCATCGGAGTGCAGACGTTGTCACGAGCTCCGCCGTTGCCGCCCTTCCCGCCCGTCATGTCGACGGTGGACGGACTGACCGAGCACGAGTTGACCCCGGCAGGCCCGCCCGCGCTCGTCTCGACACTGCAATTGGCGACCATCGAGACGCCGTTGCTGCCCACGGTGCCGTTCATGGCGTCGGTCGCGACGGTTGCGACGGCGTCTTGGCCGTTTTCACCATCGGCGCCCTTGGCGCCCTTACCGCTTTGGATGTCGACGTTCTTGAGCGCAAGCTTGGCGGCCACGGCGTGGATGCCGTAGCTAGAGCGGCCGTTGAGCGTGCCTGCCTTCTGACCTTCGGCGTCGGGCGCGACGATGTTCAGATTCTCGAGCGAGGCTTGCGTCGCCAAATCGTGCGCCCAAACCGCGACATACTCTTGGGAGTCCGCGTCGAGCGCGCCTTGGATGACGACCTGGTGCGCGGCGTCGGTGTGCACGCCACTTTCCCAGTTGCCGTCGAAGCCGCCCAGTACGTGGATGCCGGCCTTCAGCACGACCACGCCCGCGTACGCGCCGGCTTGCACGTACACGTCGGCGCGCGACTCGGCCACGCCACGCGCTACGCCTTTCGTGATGCTCTTGCAGGGGGCTTGTTGGGTGAGGCCGCAGTCGGCGGAGTCGCTGCCAGTGGTGGCCACGTAGATGGCGCTCGGACCTGGGCCAGGGCCGTCGCCACCGTCGGTGGCGCCCCCGGTGGCACCCGCTCCGGCCGCGCCGGAGTCGCTGCCTCCTTGGGTGCTACCGCCCACGTGGCCAGCGCTGCCCCCGTTGTTGGCGGCGCCGCTGCCGCCATTGCTGGTCCCGCCATTGCCGTCACCGCCGTTGCTGCTGCTGCCGCCGTTGTTGGCGGCGCCGCTGCCGCCGTTGTTGGCGGCGCCGCTGCTGGCGCTGCCGCCAGCCGACTGCCCTCCCACGTCGTCGAACAGAGCATCGCCATTGCCACTGCAGGAGACCGACAACACCGCAAGACCAAGAAGCCCCAACACCGATTTCATGAATCCTCCGTTCTGTACAAGGCCGCCGGTACTGTCAAGCGAGGCTGGATGTGGGTGTTGTGCCGCAAACGAGGCTGCTGATGGCGTCTCGGTCGAGGGAGGCATCGCCGGCTTCGTGCCCGCACTTGACCCCTTACATTGGGGAAGCTCTGCTGCGCCGTGACGCGCGGGGACAAGAAGCCGAGTTTTCGGAAACTTCTTGCCCATTCGAACGTCTGAGGTCGAGCCGACATGATCAGAACTTCGGGTTGGGCTGGGCGGAGCTGGCAATTCGTCTTGTTAGTGGCGGCTTTGGCGGTCGCGCTTCTCACTGCTTGTCGGAAGGCCGAAGAAAGGTTGCAGCCGCGCTCGCTCACCTGGGCGGAGCTGAGAACGGTAAGGAGCGCCGTCCTGGTCACCCCCCCGGGTGAAGGTGAGCGAAACACCTACCCCAAGGAACGGTTGGCCGACGGGGCGAGGATCCGGATCGAAGCCGGAGGCCTGGCGTGGCTGCGGCGCGACGGCGGCGCCACGTTCCTGGTGCGCGGCCCGGCGCGGCTCACTCTGCGGGCCCGCTCGCTCGCCGTCGAGGAAGGTCGAGTGTTCGTGGATACGCCGAAGGGGTCGAGCAACGAGCTGTCCACGCCCGCCGGCAAGCTCACGCTCGCCGCGGTGCGCGCCAGCATCGCCGTACCGGCCCAGGGGGCCACCAAGGCCTACGTGCTCTCGGGCGAGGTGCGGGCGGAAAAAGGCCGAGCGCGTGCCGGTGAAGAGCTCACGCTCGAGAGCGGCGGCAAGGTCGCGGTCGCTCCCGTGCTGGGCTGGGACGACTGGACGGGCGGGCTTGCGACGACCGATCGCGCGGCGGCGCCAGCGCCGTTCGGCGTGGGTACCGTGGGCGCTCGGAGCCCTGGTGACCAAGGCGCGCCGCGCTTTCCGCTTTCCATTCAGCGCATGGACGTGCGCGTGAGCATCGACGGTGACTTTGCGCTCACCGAGGTGGACCAGGCGTTCTTCAACCCCAGCTCCGAGACCGTCGAAGGCATCTACGGCTTCCGCACCCCAGAGCGCGCCATTTTGCAGCGTTTTGGCGTCGACCGAGAAGGCGTCGTGGTTTGGGGGCGCATCAAAGAGAAAGCCGCGGCCGCGGCCCAGTATCAAGCCAACGTGTATCAAGGCAGCACCGAAGATCCGGCGCTGCTCGAGTGGGACGCGCCAGGCGTGTACCGCGCGCGGCTGTATCCCATCGGCCCCGGAGAAACTCGGCGCGTGGTCGTGCGCTACGCCGAATGGTTGGATCGTACCGGCGAGCACGGTCAACGACGGCTGTACGTGTATCCGATGGCCGCCGACGGCTCCGAAGAGAGTCTGCCGCACGTCGAAGAGCTGAAGGTAACCTTCGATTTGTCGCGAGCCGCTGCCCGCGACGTGCGGGTCGGCATGGCGGGCGTGCAGAGCGGAGACTCGCTGATCGTACGGGCGCATGATTTCGTGCCGCGCGCGGATCTGTCGCTGGAATTGCTGGACGCGGGCGTTTCCGAGCAACGCGCCTACCGCGCCAAGCACGCGGTCGACCTCGAGGCGTTGCCGCCATCTGCCCGCAACGCCGCCGCCAGCAAAGCCGACGGTGAAGCCGATTATCTGCTGGTTCCGGTGCGACCGGCGACCGCGAAACTGCCGACGGGTGGGCTCGATCTGGCGATTGTCATCGATGCATCGGCCGCGACCGAGCCGGCGACGTTGTCGATTGCGCGCGCGGCGACCTCGGCCTTGCTGTCGCATTTGGGAGATCAAGATCGCGCGGTGGTGCTGGCGGGCGATGATGGCTTGCGTCCGATCGTGCCTGGCTTCGACAAGTTGTCGAAGATCGACGCGGCAGCGCGGCTCCGAGTGCAAGATGCGCTGTCCGATGTGGCGCGCGGCGGCGCCACCGATCTGGGCGCGATGCTGGCGGGCGCGGCGCGGCTGCTGGATCCCGCGCGGCGCTCGGCCGTGGTTTACATCGGCGACGCGGCTCCCACCGTGGGCGAGCTGTCACTCGCGTCGCTGCGCGAGCGCATGGGAAAATTGCCGGCGCCGTTGCGCATTTTCGGGCTCGGGGTCGGCGACAGCGCGCGGCTCGACATCTTGGCCGGCCTCGCCCAAGGCGCGTTCGCGGAGCGCATCTCCGACGGCTATCAAGCCGCGCGCGCGGCGTTGCGCGTTCTGGAAGAAACCGAGCGTCCGGCGTGGCTCGGCACCAAGGTCGATCTCGGTCCCAGCGTGGAACGCATCTTCCCTCGCCAAGCCAGCGCGTTGGTCTCGGGCGAAACGTTGTGGGTGGTCGGGCGCATGGGCCAAGGCAAAGAGCCGCAACGCCTGAAGACGTCGGGGCCGGCCGGACAGAGCGACGTGCCGCTCGAGGTCGAACGGTTCGACGACCACGGTGATCTCGGGCGGCGCTGGGCCGAGGCGCGGCTGGCGCAAATGCTCGAGGACGGCGAAGGGCGGGCCGCCCTGGTCGACCTGGGCATGAAGCACAGCGTGATCACCCCGGTGACGTCGTTCTACGTGCCTACCAAAAACGAGATGGAGCCCGACGAGCGCGTCGAGCTCGAAGCGCGACGTGACGCCGCCAAACGCGACGCCGTCGGCCGCCCGCCCGCGAACGAAGACCGTGAACAGACAGGGTCGTCGCTGTTCAGTCTGTCGAAATCCGCGCCGGCTCCTGCCGAAGCTGCCGCAGAGGCTCCCGCCGCTGACAACAAGGAAGGCGGCACTGGCACGCGCGCTCGCGGCGAAGAAGGCAGCATGGGCGCACCCGCCCCGGTGAGCGCCACGGCTGGGGCCAAGCGCATGTTGGCAGGCGCGGCGGCTCGTTCGCCTTCTTTGGCAGCCCCCGAGCCCGAGGAGTCGGCCACGCGCCAGCCCTTGCGTGGCAGCGCCGCCGCCAGCGCGGCGCCCGCATCGCCACCTTCACGGCCCGCTGCTCCACGGTTCGACGCCAAGCAAGCGCGCCAAGACGCCCTGCGCGAGGCGACCGAGTTTGGACAAATCGGCCTGCTCAATCGAGCCGCTGCCGGTGACCCGGCGGCCAAAGGTGAGGAGGACAAACCCGCCGCCCCTCCTGCTGGCGGTGGCGATGCGTCGCCGAGCAAGGATGACGTTTCCGCGCGCGGCAACATGTGGGGCGACGAGATCGGCGACGCCTTCGGTACCGGCGGCCTCGGATTGGCGGGCGTTGGCGAGGGTGGCGGAGGCCTCGGCGATGCCACCGGTCTCGGGGCGATTGGCGCGCTCGGGCATGGCGCGGGCAGCGGCACCGGGCAGGGCTTCGGCGCCGGGCACGGGCGATTGGGGGGCGCTCATTCGGTGGTCGCGCCCAAGGTGCGCATGGGCGCCACGACCGTGAGCGGGCGGCTGCCGCCGGAAGTGATTCAGCGCATCGTGCGCCAGAATTTTGGCCGTTTTCGACTTTGCTACGAGCAAGGCCTGGGGCGTAACCCGAACCTCGCCGGCAAGGTTGCGGCACGCTTCGTCATCGGCCGAGACGGGAGCGTGTCCAACGTGTCGAACGGGGGCGCCGAGCTGCCCGACCAGGGCGTCGTGAGTTGCGTGCTCAGCGCGTTTTACGGGTTGAGCTTTCCCGAGCCGGAGGGCGGCCTCGTGACCGTCACCTACCCCATCCAGTTCGAGCCCGGGGGCGGCGGCACGGCGACGACGGCTCCGTCGCCGCGAGCACGCGTCAACGTCAACGTCTTCCTGGGTGATCTGCCGCGTCGCCTGCTGGGTTGCAGCGCCGCGGCCAACGCGCCCTTCGAAGAGCGCGTCGGCTTGTGGCGCGAACGCCTGGCCAAGATCGCCAACAACCCGGAGGCCGTCGCCGCCGTTTACCGCCGCGCGCTCGGCGCCTGCGAAGCCCCGACATACCGCGAGCGGGCGCGCCTACTGACTTTGATGTTGGACGCGATGGCCGGCGTAAGCGGGAAAGTGGCGCTCTATCGCACGATGGCGCGCGATCTGGGTGCGGCCGACGTGCTCTATCGCGGGCTTTTGGCGCGGATTCGCACCCCCGAAGAGATGCGTGAGCTGCACCAGGCGCTCGGAGTGACCACGGTGGATCCCGGCATTTTGGCCAAGCTCGTCGACGGCACGCGCGACCCCGGCGAACGCGCCCGCAAGCTCAGCGCGCTCTTGTCCCAATTCCCCGACGACCTGTCGCTGGCCCTCGCGCTGCTCGACGCCTACGAAGACGCCCAGTCCCTCCCGCCGGCGCGCGATCTGGCGCGCAAGCTGCGCGAACGGCCCGACGCCGACGCGCGCGTTCGCACGGCCGTGGGCGAGCTGTACCTGCGTCTGGCCGAGCGCGCGGCGACGCCCGAAGACAAAGCCAATCTGCTGGCCGAGGGCCGGCGCGCTTTCGGCGAGATCGTCGAGTTTGCCCCTGAGGATCCGGTCGCACGGCGCAGGCTAGGTGATCTGCTCCTGACTCACGGCTTCTTCTCCGACGCCGCGCGCCAATACGAAACCTTGGCCCGCCTCACCCCGGACGACGCCAAAGTGCTGCTACTGCAAGCCAGCGCCGCCGAGGGCCAAGGCTTGCTCGAAGAGGCGCTGAAATGGGCTGAAAAAGGCGGCGCCAGCGGCGCCCCCGACGGCAGCTCGGGCGCCGCCGTCACCGCTCGCGCCTTGGCGGCCACTCACCTCGCCTGGGCGCGCCTGGCCGCCGCCGATGGCAAACACGCGGAAGAGCTGGAAGCGTTGGCGGCGCGCGCCACGCGAGTCTTGTCCGGCACCCGGCTCGACCCGGACAAGCCCGCCGGCATCCGCGTCAGCCTGACCTGGTCACATCCCGAGCTGCACCCCAGCTTATGGACCAACGCGCTCGGCACCGCGATGCCGGCGCCCGATGGCGACATTTCGCTCGGGATTTCCCAAGCCATCGTGCCGGAACGACCAGACGCCTTCGTCGAGGTCCGGCTCGAGCCCGGCGACGTCGCCCACGTCGCGCGCCTCGGCGCCACCGCCGAGCTGACCGTCGTCTTCGACGAGCTGGGCAAAGCCGAAAAGATCGTGAGAAAGCGCATCAGATTCGAGCCCGGAGCGCCACCGACCAAACGCTTCGCGCTCGCCGGCAAGGAGGTGCACGGTGACTGAGCAACGCTCGAGCCGCGCGCTGCAAAGCGCCGGCCCCTTGCCGATCGTGGCGCTGCTGTTCGCGCTCGCCGGCGGCCTGATTGCCATTGGGCATTCCTTTCACGAAGCCGGCAGCCGCCTGGCCGCGACCGTCGCAGACTTGAAGCCGGTACACGCCGGCGTCGCGGTGGGTGGCCAAAGCGTCAACTGGCTCCGTCGGGTGGGGCTTGGTGACAAGCTCGTCACCGACGCCGACGGCCGCGCTCGCCTGCGCTTGGACGACGGCACGAGCGCGGTCTTGGATCGCAACACCAGCGTCATCATCACCCCGAAGGGTTTTCGACTCGAGCAGGGGCGAGCCCAGGTGCAAAGCCCGAGCGGCGCCCACCCACAGCTCGAGCTCGGCGGCCTCACGGTGCTGGCCAGCGGTGGCAGCGCCGGGCTCGAGCTGCGCGGCGAGCGCGTCAGCGTTTTTTCCGCCGACAGCGAGCTCACCGTGCGCGGCCCCGACGGAAAAGAAGCCCATTTGAACGCTGGCGAAACCGCGCGCCTCAGCCAAGGCGCCGTGAAGGTTGCCCCCGAGCGCGCCTACGACGACTGGACCCACGGTCTTTCGCGGCCCTGGGCCGCACGCGGCGGCCCCCGGCGCGCTGTGGGCGAGCTGTGGGGCAGCGTCGAAGGCGGCTCCGAGCCAGCCGGCAGCACCGGCTCCCCGCTCACCATCCGCTCCCACACCGTGAGCGCCCGCATCGATCGCGAGCTGTCGCACACCACCTGCGAGACGGTGTTCTTCAACGCCGGCAGCAGCGGCGTCAGCGGCGACTTTCGCATGGCTTTGCCGCCCGGCGCGCTGGTTTCAGGGTTCGCGGTGGAGCGCGGGGGCTCGCGCCAAGCCGCGCAAATTGCCCTGGCGGCGCGTTCGCGCCAAGAGCTCGCGTCGAGCGGCGGCGTGCTGGAATGGGCCGGCGACGGCTGGCTCCGCGCCACTCTCCCCGGCATCGCTTCGGGCGAGGAGCTGACGATCATGCTCGAATACGTGGAGTGGCTGTCACCGCGCAAGCACGGTGACGGGCAGCTCGTGCAGTACCGCTATCCCCTGGTCGGCGAAGGTGAAGCGCCCCTGATCGGCGACTTCGTGGCGCGCATCGACGCTACCGCGTCGGCTCCCACCGGTATTGCCGCCGGCTACGGCGCGACCACAGAGGGCGGCGTGGTGAGCGTGCATCGCTCGGATTTCCGCCCTTCCGCCGATCTGGTCGTCGATATCGAGACGCACCGCAGCCAAGATCGCGCACGCCTGTACGTCGCCCCGCCCAGCTGGGACGATCCAGAAGCGGGCTCGGCGGTCATGTTGCGCGCCGAATTGCCTCCCGCCGACGTGAAAGACGGCGTCACGTTGGCCATCGTCGTCGACACCTCGGGCAGCATCGAGCCTGCGCTGCTCGACGCCGAACGATCACTGGTCGAAGCCTTGCTCGAGGGGCTGGGCGCGCGCGATCGCGTCGTCGTTTTGGCCGCGGACCAAAGCGCGCGAGCGGTCGGACCCGCCGAGCTGGGACCAGTCGATGCTACTCGTCGACAACGGATCTCGGCAGCGCTCAGCCAACTTTCGCCCGGCGGCGCGACCGACTTGGGGCGTTCGCTCGAAGCCGCCGCCGATCTCCTGCCGGCAGACGCGCCGGCGGGTATGGTCGTGTACGTCGGCGACGGCTGGGCCACCCTCGGTGACTCCAGCCCCGACGCGATCACGGCGCGCCTGTCTCGCCGCGAACAAGGCGCGCCGCGCCTGGGCGCCATCGCCGTCGGTCCGCTCGCCAATCGTCGCGTGCTTTCGGCCCTGACGCGCGGCACCGGGCCCCTGTACGAAATTGCCGACAGCGAAGACGCGGCGCGAATTGCCGTGGATTTGATGTCGGACGCCTTGCGCCCGGCGCTGGCGTCAGTCGAGGTAGACCTGGGCCCCGAAGTCGACCAAGTCTATCCGCGCACCCCGCGCGCCGTTGCGGCGGGCGAAACCTTGACCGCGGTCGGTCGCATCCGCGGCGAGCCGCCGAAGCTCGTGACCATTCGCTACCGCGACGCGCGCGGTCCCCATGAAGAGCGTCGCTCCGTCGACGTCTTGCGCGCCGAAGATCCGGCGGAAATTCGGCGTCGCTGGGCGACCGAGCGCGTCGAAGAGATCGTGCTTCTCGGCAAAGGCCGCGAGGCCGCCACCGACGTCGCGCTGAAGGCGGGCCTGGTCACGCCCTGGACCGCGCTGCGCGTCGGCGGCTCGGGTGAGTACGTGGCGCGCGCCTTCGAGACGCGCGTGCTCGATTTGTCGTCCGACGGCGCCAGCCTCATCGGCCCGGTGTTGTCGACGGCCGGCGACTTGACCGGAACGCTGGCCGCCTTCGACGACGAAAGCGCCAGCGCCGAGTCGATGAGCGACGCGCTCGAGCAAGCCGCCGGTCGCTTGCTGGACGGCGCCGCGGCATCCATTCGCGCTTGTCGCGACTCTCGCGCAGCGCTGCGGCCCGAGCTTTCGGGCGCGCTGGACGTCGGCTTCAGCATCGATGGCGACGGCTTACCCCACGACGTGGTCGTCAAAGGCGCCACGCCTTCGGCCGAAGACGCGGCGCTCGATCGTTGCGTGCAGATGGTCATCGAAGGGCTGCGCTTTCCGAGCGGCGCGACTGGACGCGTGAAGGTGTCGCGCTTGCTTCAGTTGCCGCCCGCACCGCAATCGCTTGGCGCCCGTCACTGCTCGGACGTGTCGCGGCTGCCCATGCCGCTGCGGCGAGGCGCTTGGTGGACTCGCCTCACCCAAAACGAGCCTTCCAGCGTCTACGCCCAGGCCAAGCGCCAGTGCGAGCTTGCGACCTGGACCGATCGGCGCGCCTTGCTGGAGCTGATGCTCGTCTACCAGGCCGACGGCGTGGCGCGCGTGGAGCTAGCCGAACGTCTCGCGCTGTTGGGCGAGCCAGATGCCGCGGCGCTGCTGCGTCGCGAGGCGGTGCGGCGGGTCAAAACCCCCGAAGAGCTCGCCAACGTGCGTCGGGCGCTCCTGGGCAGCGAGCGCTACCCGGGTACCGTGTTCGAAGAGCGCTACAAGGCCGCCCCGAACGACGCCGAGCGACTGAACGTCGTTCGGCGCTTTCTGGAGCTGGCCCCACACGATTCGCGCTTGCGCCGCCAACAGCTCCGGTTGCTCGAGGCGTCCAAAGACCCGGCCGAGGTCGTCGAGCTGGCTCGCCAGCTGCGCAACGATCCTTTCGCTGACGCGCTGTTGCTGGCCGACGCCGCGGCGTCGTTGCATCACGTGGACGCCAACTGGGAGGCCCACCGCACCTTCGGCGAGCTGTCGGAGCGGGCGCCCAAAGATCCCTGGGTGCGCGGCTTGCTGGGCGATCGCCTGCGCGCCGAAGGCTGGTTCGACGACGCGACCGAGGCCTATGCCACGCTCGAAGAGCTGGTGCCGGACGACGCGCGCGCCACGTTGCGCTTGGCTCTGGCGCATGCTGGCGCCGGTCGCCTGGACATCGCCGAGCGGCTGCTCACCCGCGTTTCTCGCACTGGTGGTCGGGGCGGCAACGGCGACTTCGGCGAGCTCGGGCGGCAATTGGGCAGAATTTTCGCTCAAGCGGCGCTGACGAACAGCCCCCGTCGCCTGTCGGACGAAGAAGCCAACCACCTGCGACGGCTGCAGAGCGAGCTTTCGCAAGCCGAAACCCGCACCATCTTGCTAGTGCAGGCCGAAGCCGGCGCGCCCGAGCTCAAGGTGCGTCTTGCCGGGGAAGGTGCCGATAAGACGTTGCACGAGCCGGACGTGGCCGCGGCCGGCCTGGGCCTCTACCTGTTTCGCAGCAGCAGCGGCCAGCCGCCGGAAAAGCTGCTCGAGCGCTTGAGCTTGGTGGCGCCGAGCGCGCTCAACCCGGTGCGCCCGCTCGTCATCCGGGTCGACGCGCTGGCCCCGAGCGGCGGCGCGGCGGCGCTCGCCACCCGCTACGTCACCTTGCCCAACGATGGCAAGGTGCTCGCCGTCGCTCCTTAGGGAAACGGGCCGAGATCACTCAGGGCGGTGGTTTCGTCGACGCCGAGCATCAGGTTCAAATTTTGGATGGCTTGGCCGGCGCCGCCCTTGATCAAGTTGTCGAGCGCTGAGAACACGGTCACGACGCGCGAGTGGCCGTCGCTCGGGCCGAGCGTGAAGCCCACTTCTGCGAACGGCGAGCCGCTGACGGCTACGACCTCGGGCAAGCGGGCTTGGGGCAAGCGTACGAAGGGCTCACCGGCATAGCGATTTCGGTACAGCTCCCGCAGCTCGGCCTCGCCCACTCGCTCCGCCACGCGCACGAACGAGGTCGCGAAGATGCCGCGCGAAAGCGGCGCCGAAACTGGCACGAAATGCAACGCCGAGAGGTGCCCGCCCGCCGCGGCCAGCGCGGCGATGATCTCGGGCGTGTGCGGATGCTCGAGCGGCTTGTATGTTCGCAAATTGTTGGCGCGCACCGGGTGGTGCGTCGTTGCGGTCGCAACCGCGCCCGCCCCGCTCGAGCCGGTGATGCCGACCACTTCCACCGCGCCCTCCAGCAGACCCGCCGCCGCCAGCGGCAGCAACCCGAGCTCGATGGTCGTAGCAAAGCAACCGGGTGACGCCACCCAGCGCGCGCCGCGTATTTTTTCGCGGTTCAGCTCGGGCAAGCCGTAAACGAAGCGCCCGAGCAGCTCCGGACGAGGATGCGCGTTGCCGTAATAGCGCTGGAACGAAGCTGCATCCGGCACCCGAAAGGCGCCCGACATGTCGATGATGCGCGCACCGGTCTGCTCGGCGGCCGCCACCACCTCCAAGCTGGCCGCGACGGGCAGCCCCATCATCACCACGTCCGCCCCGGCAATAGCCTCGGCCGCGGGCAGATCTTGGAACACCAGCTCGCTTTGGCCTTCCAGATTGGGATGCGCAGCGGCAACGTTTTGACCGACGTGATCTTTGGCCACGACCCGCAGCACTTCGGCCGCGGGGTGTCGGAGGAGCCGTCGCAGTAGCTCGGCCCCCGCAAAACCAGAAGCTCCCAGCAGCGCGACCTTGGCTTTGGGCATTGCCTCTAGCTTGGCGCTGCCCGCCGCCCGCGACAACCCCGGCCGGTTGCGGCTGGGCTTTCGCCGACGTTCAGCGCTCGCCCCAATCGGTGGGCATGATCACCCGCTGAATTCCGGCAATCGTGAGCCCGCGCGCCCGACGACGCTGAACGAGCTCGACCTCGACCGTGTCGAAGCGACTCCAGATGGCGGAACGCCGAATCGCCGCGATCAAATGGTCGGCCGCGCGTGGCCCGAGCTCACGAATGTGTCCCGTCAACACGACTCGCTTCAAGCCGCACACGTTCAGGATACCAGCGATGCTAGCGGCGGCCGCGTCCAGCGCATCCATCAAGAACTGCGGTAGCTCTGGCCCCATCGAGGCACGACACACGTGCGCGAACGTGACGTCGGGATCGCCGGTTAGCTCCGCGAGGCTGCGCACGAGCCAGGGCTCGGCCACCAGCGTTTCGAGGCAGCCGCGGTTGCCACAGCCGCATTGCCGAAGGTTGCCTGCCACCGGCGTATGACCGATTTCGCCCGTGGCCGGCACGTTGCCTTCGTAAGGGCGCTGGCCCATCACGATCGAGCCGCCCACGCCGTCGCCGAAATCCACGAGCAAGAAGTCGCTGGCGCTGGCGCGCGTGCCGACCTCCGCCAACGCCAGAGCGCGGCTCTCTTGGATCAAGCGCACGGGGGCGCGAAACACTTCATGAAGGGCCGACACCAGATCGGCCCGCTCGCACCAGTGCAGGTTGGCGCACAGCAAGATCTTGCCGCTGGTTTCGTCGACCAGGCCGGGTACGCTGACCATCACCCCCCACGGCCGACGGATCGAGATGGCGGCGGCATGCTGACGTAGCCGTTGACGCCAAGTGGCCTCGCTGCCCGGAGTCTTGAACTCGACGTCCCAACGCTCGTCGTCCGGCAAGGCGGCCGGAACGGCCGAGATGCGTGTGCGCTCCACGCCCAGCTCCACGATCACGAGCCGCGCCGGACTCTGCGACAGCCGCAGCTGCTTGCCGGGGCGCCCCACCGACGGGCGGCCGCGCGTCACTCCGTTGGTGCCGGACAGCTCCTCGACCACCCCCGCCGACGACAGCTCGTCGATGATCTTGCCGGCGGTCGGCTGGCTCATGCCACCGGCCTTGGCCAGCTCGGCCCGGGTCGCCACGCCCCGCCGCAGCAGCTGCTCAACCAGGCGGGCCTGGTTGGTCATCCGCAGCGACTTGGGAACAGCGCGCATTTATGTAACGTAGTTACGTATTACCCCTCAGGCTAGTCAACTTTCGCTCTTCTCGAGCGCGTGCGCGCGCGAAAGCCTAGTACTGGCGCGATTCGCGACGCCTTCGCGCAGCGGTGCCCCGAGCAGCGGTTTTCAGATCAAGGCGCGCTGGGTGCGTCGCTGCAGCAACGAAAGCCCGTCTCGGTACCGTTGTAATAGCGATCGTGAGCGGTCTGGGCGGCGCGGCAGAAGTTGCGGCTGGGTTGCCAGTAGGCGCCCTTCATCGCGGGCACGGGGGGCCCCTTGACGTCCATGGCCACGAACTCTTCCAAGTTGCCGGCCATGTCCATCACTCCGAACGGGCTCTTGCAACGGGCAAAGGAGCCGCCGGGGGCGCGCAAGTCGCGCAGCTTGCCTTCGGGGCTCACCACGTCCAAGCGATCCGCGTTGCAGGCGCTGGCGTCGCGGGCAAAGCCGTACGGATACGGCCGCATCTCTTCACCCTCGCAGGCGAAGTTCCATTCGCTCTCGCGGCACATGCGCTTGCCCTCGGCCGCGCAAGCTTTCTCGCCGTGTGTGAAGCTCTTGTGGTTGGCGGGCAGGGTTTCGCCAGGCTCGGCAAACTCGGTGCGGTCGATGCAGAAGCGCAGATGCTTGCGCTCCTTCGATAAGCACTCGCTCGGGCCATACTCGGCGCACCGGAACTGCTCGTAGCGCCCCTTGGGATCCAAGTACTTCTTACAGTTCAGCTGGACCTTGGGGCAGTAGTCGCCCTCGACCAAGACCATGTTGTCACCGCAAACCGACGGTGCCTCGGGCGTGGCATCGGCCGGAGCTTGGCGGAGCGAGGCCAGGGCGACCTGAGCGTCCCGGGGAGCGGCGACGCCAACGGAAGCCTCGGCCACCGACTCCGTGCTCACGTCGGGCGTCGGTGCGGCGCGTTGACAGCTGCTGAGCACGCCGAAGCCGGCGGCCAAAAGCAAAAAGCCTTGGGCCCAAAGCGCTTGCCGCAAACGGGCGGCCGAAATCCGGACGGCAAACGGCAAGTACCGGACTTTTCAAAAATACCCCCGCCCCGTCAACCCAAATCACACCGGCTAGCCGACTAGCCGACACAATCCCACTCGATTAATCCTTAATATTCGACGTGTTAGGCGCGTTCTTTTAACGTTGTAACTCAGCCAGGGGTGAGTGGCGCGTCGCAGCAACGGACCCCGATCTGGATGTCCTTGAAGTAGTCGTCGTGGGCGGTCGTGGCGGGGCGACAGCGGTTGCGAGCCGGCATCCACCAGCCGCCCTTGAGCGCATTGCGGAACGGTTGATTGTTCTCGAAGCCCTCGCGCGCCACCGGCTCGTCCATGTTGCCGGTCATGTTCTCCACCCCGAACGGACTCGTGCAGGCGGGATAGGCGTCGCTCGGCGCGCGCAGATCTCGCAGCACCTGCATGTGCGGATTCTTCTCGAACAGGTCGGTCTGGTCTTGGTTGCAGACGGGCTGGCGCTCGTAGCCGTAGGGGTACGGCAACATGTCCTCGCCTTCGCAGGCGAAGTTCCATTCGTTGTCCGTGCAGATGCGCTTACCTAAGCCCTGGCAGGTCTTGGTGGCGATGTCGTAGCTGGCTTGGTTGAGCGGCAGCTTCTCGCCGGGCGGCGTGTACTCACGTCTGTCGATGCAAAAGCGCATCGGTACCCGTTTGCCCACGCAGCGCGAGTGATGGGAGTACTCGGCGCAGCGAGCGAACGGCAGCGAAGCGTCGTCCAGCCAGCGAGTGCAGTCTTGGCGTACGTCGGTGCAGTAGCTGCCTTCGACCAGCACCATGTCCCCCTTGCAAACCAGTGTAGGCGGCGGCACCGGAACCTTGATCGGCAGCAAGGCGGCCACGATGGAAGCGGGCGCCGGGATGGACTTGGTCGGCGCCACGTTCGAGCGAGCGCCCGACACCACGACGCCTAGGACGGCTACCGCCAGCACTCCGCCCACCAACTTCCACTTGCGTAAGCCCTTTGCGGCGCCATCGGTCTTGGACGCGTCTTCCCCTTCATCGGGGGTTACGGAACGAGACGGCGCGTCCACAACCGCAATTTAAGCATTCTGGAGGGGAAGGCGCACTAAACGGCCAATCGTCGCTGGCTCGCCCTCCCCGCCCGCGCTCCGGGCTCGGCTATTCGCGGATCTCGACCGCGGTCCCCTCGCCCATGTCGCTACCTACATTGATGCCATGCCAGCCGGCAGGCACCGGTGGGTCCGTCCAGAGGAAGACGTAGCGGGCGTCGATGGGCGCCAGGTTGACGCAGCCGTGGCTGCGCGCGGTGCCGAATACGTCGTGCCAGTAGGCGCCGTGCAAGGCAAAGCCGGCCGCGAAGTACTGAATCCAGGGCACGTCGCGCAGCTCGAAGTCCGAAGCGCCGCGGCGCATGGTGATGCCGTACTCGGGGTCACGGCCCTTCTTCACGTTGGCCAATCGACGAGCGTCGTCTTCGGACAAGCGCTCGCCGCTGGCTTCGGCGGCCTTGAGGCGCGCGACGGTGGCGGCGCTGTTACCGGAGCCGGCCGTCGAATGAGCGCGCGTCCCGCCCGACACGCTCGAGTTCTCTTCGGAATCCATAGCGGCCGCGATGTGCTTGCTGGTGAGTCGAAACGAGCCGCGCGGGGTGGACAGCGTCGTCTTCGGATCGCCCAGGCGGTCGCGGCCGGTGGACACCAGCGTGGCGAAGACCGGCTTTTTGCCTTCGTACAGCACCAAGGCCTGCTGGGTGATCGAGATATCGATCCACTTTTCGCCTTTCTCGGCGGGCGCGGGCAGCACGCTGGGCGCTTCGGCCACGGCCAAATCTCGAGCGCGGAGCCAAACCGTTTTGTCCTTCAGCGTTTGGTAGTAGCGCTCGCCGGCCTTGATGCGCGCCTTGCCCGAGAGCGGGACGACGACTCGAAATGGTAAAGCTTCGTCGGCTCGCGCTTCGTCTTTGCCCTTGATGAGCTTGTAGGTCTTGGCGTCCTGCGTGTTCACCCAGCCGAGCGGCAGCGTGAGCTTGTCGGTGAGCGGTAGGCCGTGAAAGGGCGAGCCCGAGTCCGGCTTGAGCTTGGTCGTCGGCACGAGGCGCATGTCGACCGTCACCGCAAACCGGCGCGACAATCCGTCGCTCTCGGTGTTGAAAGCGCCGACCAGCGACAGGCCCGTCTTGCGGCGCACGCGATCGGCGAACACCGCGTACTCCGGCACGTCGTAGCCGGACACGTTGGGGATCTTGCGGCCGCCCTCCAGCCACCACGGCACCGGATCATTGGCGGTTTGGCCGCCAAAAAGCTCATTTTCGCTGAGCTCGGTCGAGGGCTTGAAGCCGGGGGGCGACTTGGCTCCCGGGAGCGCGGCGCCATGTGGATCGAGCGGCACGTCGTTGGCGCCCAAGACCACCTTCTGCACCTCGGCGCGGTTTTGCTGGAACCACTCCAAGTGCTCGGCCAGCTTGAACTCGCTCTTCTCCTGCTCGCTGCGCGAGGGCACGCGCAAGTACTGCGGCGACGTGGCGCGCACGAAGCCGTATTTGTACGGCATCGGTCGGCTGAGATCGGGCCTGCGCGACGCTGCACGCAGCAGGGGCGCGTTCATGTCGATGCTGGCCTCGTCGCTGCAGACGTGGCCCATGGGGTAGACGCGGTACCATTTGCCTTTGCAGCCGCGGCCGGGCACTGGCTCGAGATCGCGCGCCACGGTGCCGCCGAGCCGGATGTATCCCAGCTTGCGCGAGCCCACGTCGGGCAGCTTGTACACGGTCGCCGCGATCACCAGCGAGCCTAACTGCGGTGAGTCTTTGGGCGCTTGAGTGTCGAGCTCCCCGTGGTCCACGGCGGGGCCCACGACGCCCGAGCTGGCCGCGGCCGCCGAGGCCGAGCCGGCCGCGGGCGAGCCGTTGCTGGCCGCCGAGCGCTTGCACGCTGGCGCCAGCGAACAGAGCGCGAGGAGGAGGGCTAAAGCGATGCGTCGCGGCAAGCGGGCCGTGTCTTACCCAAGCCCGACGGTTGCCTCAACCCCGACGCGCGCCTTCCAGCTTGCCCTCGATCAGCGAATACAGGATGGCTACCGCCGTGTGCAGCCGATTCTCGGCCTGATCGAAGATCACCGAGCGGGGGCCGTCGGCCACCTCGGCCGTCACTTCTTCGCCGCGGTGCGCCGGCAGGCAATGCAAGAAGATGGCGTCCGACTTGGCGCGATCCATCAGGGCGGCCGTGATCTGGTACGGGCCGAGCGCGGCGTGGCGCGCGGCTTTGGTGTCGTCCGAGTCGCCCATCGACAGCCAAACGTCCGCGTAAAGCGCATCGGCGTCGCGCACCGCCTCGTCAGGGTCGACGGTCTGCAGCACTTCCGAGCCGGACTTCTTGGCCACGGCCCGCGCTTCTTCCACCAGCTGCTCGGGAATTTGGTAGCCGAGCGGCGCGGCGATGGCAAAGTCGGTGCCGGCCAGGGCCGCCGCTTGCATCAAGCTGATGGCGACGTTGTTGCCGTCGCCCACGTACGCCACCTTACAGCGATCGAGCGGTCCGCGGTGCTCGGCCAAGGTCAGTAGATCGGCGATGCTCTGACAAGGGTGATGCCCGTCGGTGAGCGCGTTGATGACCGGGATGCTGGCCGCCGACGCCAGGCGCTCCACGTCCTCGTCTTTGAAGGTGCGGATCACGAACGCCCGCGCGAAGCGGCTGGCGACGCGAGCCGTGTCTTCGATCGTCTCGCCGCGGCCGAGCTGCAAGTCGTTGGAGCCGAGCGTGACCGGCGTGCCGCCCAAGCGCGCCACCGCCGTCTCGAACGAGATGCGCGTTCTGGTCGACGGTTTGTTGAAATACAGGCAAACCGTTTCGCCGGCCAAGGCGCTGCGGCGAGCGTGCGGCTTGGCCTTGAACTTGGCGGAACGCGCCAGCAAGTACTTCAAATCCGCTCGACTCAAATCGCTAGTCTTGAGAAAGTCCTTCATCGCAGCTCCTCAGAGCGGCGGAACCTTGCCCATGGCCCTGATCGATTGCAAGTTCTTCTCCGAAACGCTCGGAATGTGCAGCTCGCTGCGCGTGATCCTGCCGGAAACGACCGAGCGGCGCATCGGTGACAGCGGCGTGAGCCGCGCCGGAGCCACGCAGCCTGCGTTTCGCGGTCACCCCACGCTCTTCCTGCTCCACGGCTTGTCGGACGACGAGTCGATTTGGACGCGAGCCACCAACGTCGAGCGCTACGCGGCGGCGCGGGGCCTAGCGGTGGTGATGCCCAACGTGCACCGCAGCTTCTACGCCAATATGCGCCACGGCTATCGCTACTGGGACTTCGTTAGCGGTGAGCTGCTGGCCAAGGCCCGCGCCTTCTTTCCGTTGTCACACGCGCGAGAAGACAACTTCGTCGCGGGGCTGTCGATGGGCGGCTACGGCGCGTTCAAGTTGGCCTTGAGCCTGCCCGGCACGTTCGCGGCGGCGGCCAGCTTGTCCGGGGTCGCCGACGTGGCGGAGTTTCGTCGGGAGCGCGCGGCGGACTACGAGCTGGTGTTCGGTAGCAGCGGGCCCGAGCGCGGCTCGGAGCACGACTTGTTTCACCTGGCCACGGCGCTGGCAGGCTCCGCAGAGCCTCGGCCGCGGCTCTTTCAATGTTGCGGCACTGAAGATTTCTTGCTCACGCAGAACCAAGCCTTGCGTGAGCACCTGCAGCCACTGGGCTTCGACTATGTCTATGAAGAGGGCCCGGGGCTCCACGACTGG